>Ga0194123_10001408_pt1 | contig 36574 bp, 72 predicted proteins | sample TA2MahsurfametaG_5_FD_155479 | JGI IMG/M metagenome (GOLD analysis project Ga0194123, IMG submission 155479) | Freshwater microbial communities from Lake Tanganyika, Tanzania - TA2015023 Mahale A surface | ecosystem: Environmental > Aquatic > Freshwater > Lake | place: Tanzania: Lake Tanganyika... | reverse complement strand
GTAACAGGTTGCACAACAAAATTTGCTGAAGATGATCCAGCTAATTTATAAATTTTATCTTCACAAAAAATATATAGTATATCTCTAAATACTTTTAATCCAACAACAGTGCTATCTACTTTAAATGTTCCAGCACCACTTCCAGCTAAAAATCCATCTTCATTAAATGGTTCTGAAAATGTAACAGTTTGTGGAGTTGCTGACATTCCAGCATAAAATACGTGATCTCTAAATACCTCTACAAATTTAGGAAATTCTGGAGCATTAGCAGCATTAATAACTGTAACAGTATTTGATGTATTAATTGATCGTGCAAATTGATCAACACCTGTGCAAATAACTATTTTTTCAGTTCCATCAAAATTTAAAATTCTATGAGTATAATTTTTTACAGGAGTTGTAAGACCAGTTATAACAGAAGTCCAAGATCCAGTTGTTCCGCCTCTATGAATACTTCCTCCCCTAGCAGCATATACTTGACCATTAAATATAGCACTCATTACAACTCTTTCAGTTGCTAGTGATACTTGCGGAACTATATTACTATTAAACTTTGTTGTTCCATTAATTCTTCTGTATCCACCTTCAATGTCTGGTTCAAAATTTTGAAGCTGAAGTGCTTCACCAGGTTGCATTGAAAAAACATCTTTATTAAGAACTAAACCTCCAGCACAACTAACAGTAAACGGTGATATTAAATCTGTTGCTGGCATTTATCTTATGGTTTATTTTTATTTTTATCTTTTAATAATTTTAATTCACTAGGAGTTGCAACATCACCAAGAGTCATTCCTTCTAATGTTTTAGTATCTTTAGTTTTAATTGCCTTTGCAGCTTGTGCTCTTTTAGCTGGTGCTTCTCCAATAATTATAACTTTAGCAACCTCTAAATATCCAGGTTCTTCTTTTTGTAAAGATTCATTAACCTCTAAATATTTATCATAATCATTACTATAAGTTTTTGAATTTTTATCTATTTTCATAATTATTATTTTATCTTAAGTTCTTTTCTTAATTCCTCTAATCTTTCTCGTTTTATTTGTTCATTGGTCTTTTTTTCCTCAGGTTTTTTTTCAGGTTCAACCTTTGGTTTTTTACCCATTGCATATTGTTGAAAAAATTTTGGATTTTGCATTCCAGGGCTATTTGGCATTACAGGTAAAATATCTCTATCAATTTCGGGCATTATTGGTGGCATTGTTTTATTAGGATCATCTCTTATTATATCATCTGAAATTATTGTCTCTGCCATATCTGAATATTTATCATATTCATTACCATAACTTTTTAAATTTTTATCAATTTTCATTTTTTATCCTAATGTTAAATTAGTGCTACTAGATACAACTCTGGAGTCCCTCATATACTCTTGAGGAGATGTATAATCTACTTTTAATAATCTTATTTTTTCTTTGTAATCTCTTTCTGCTAAAGTAGCATGTTGTGGATCTGATCGTAGCATATACATATAATATTTTGCTCTATCCACTATTAAGGATCCAAATCTATCTGGTAAAGCCATTGAATCTGCTGCTAAAGATAAATCTGTATGAAGTGTATAATAATCATATTGTACTATGTAATCACTTCTATCTGGAATTGGACTTAATCCAAATGAAGTATAATTAGGTTTTCTGTATGCATATACAGGAAGAGAATAGGATCCTTCATCATTTACACTATCACTTTCTTTATATTTTTGCATCCACTCATCATAGGATATAAAATTTAATTTTCTTAAACTTAATTGATTATCAGAAACTCTTATGTAATCTACTTCTAAATTTGTTGCATCATCATTATCAAGAGTAATATAAGTATTCTGTGCTGTTGCAGTAAATGTAGTTGTTAAAACTTTACCTTCTCCAAAATTAGAAACTGATAAGGTTGTATTTAAATTAGTTGTACCTCCAGAAGTTATTCCAACTTGTACCTTTAAACTTGATCCAGATGAATCTGGGTCTTGTAATCTTACTTGAAGTTTATAGGTTCTATTTTTTACTGTAGATATTTCTTGAAAAATAGCAGAGTTATTTAATCTACATCTTCCATTTTCTGTTGTAACATGAGTTGGTGAACCAGATAATGTTGTCCAATTTGATATATTAGATGTAAACTCTGAATTTGTTATTAATTCTCCTGGTTTTATAAAAAAAGAGTCCCAGTCAACTTTTCTCATATCAGTAGGTAATTCGTACTCCTGAACTCCAACACTTGTTTGTTGATTTTTTTGAGAAAATAATATAGGCAACTCACCTGCATCATTATAAATATCATGAATTGATTTATTAATAAAATCTTTCATAGAAGTCTGAACACCTCTACTAGTAGAAAAACCTGCACTAGTTAGTTCAGTTTCATTTAGCTCTCGTAAAGCTCTATTTATTAATGTTAGATAAGTTGTTGCCATATAATTTTTACTGAGACTCTTAAATTAGTTATAATATATTAAACTTTTTTTCTTTTTTATCTTCTGGTAATTTTTGTTCCAGTTCGATATCTAAAAGACCATCATTCATTTCAGCTTTAATTACACTTGTATAGTCTGCTAATTTAAATGATTGATTAAATGCTCTTTCTGCAATACCTTTATATAAGTAATCAGCATCTTTTGGAAATTGTACTTTGCCTGATACTTTTAAAGTATTATCTTTGCAAGATACTTCAATATCTTTTTTAGTAAATCCTGCAACTGCAAAAGTTATTTTATATTTACCATCTTCTACTTTTTCTATATTGTATGGTGGAAAAGTTGAAGTTGGAATTTTTGATAATTCATCAAACATAGAATCAAATCCTATTGTAAGTGAATTAAATAATGGTGACAAATTAAATGTCATTATTTGCTCCTTTGTTAAGCGAGGTTGAGTGATCTCTTATGAGCATCACTATTATTACTAAGAATCAATCTTAATAAATAATATTTAAAAATTCTATTTTAATCCAGGGGGATTTCTCCCCCTAGAAATTACTTAGTATTAAGCAAAAGTTACAGATTGTGATTCTGTATCTTTTTCAGTTCCACCTTTATCAAGTGAAATCATTATTGCCCATACTCTAACTTTAGCATTAATTGCACCATCAGTGATAGTTAATCTAATGTCATTAGCGGATGCATAGCATTTTCCAGTTGTATTAGCTGGAGTTAACTGAGTTGCACTTGTAGGTGCAACAGCAGCAACGTAAATAGCAGCACCACTAGAATCGCCAACTGCGATTTTTCCAGTATTACCAGCAGAATCTACTGTTAAAACGTCACAACCAGCAGTAACAACATAACTGTTAGCTGGAATGCCAATAACATCAAAATTATCATTAGCAACATTAGTTGTAGTTGAAAAATCAACAACTTCTGATGCTAGTCTAAATTTATCATTTGATGCAGGTATTAATGTAGAAGAATTTGAACTATTATATGAAGCCATTTTATTCTCCTATTATAATGTTACAACACCAGAGAATACAGCGTCAGTTCTTAGAACTTTTCTTCCATAAACGTGTAATCCTCTTACGATGTCTGCGAATGAATCAGGGTCTCTGATTAACTCAGTTTTTGCAATGTGGTTAGCAGTTGCTACAGCTGACATATGTCCATATAGGAAAATATGTTCAGTTGAACCAGATGCAGTTCCAAATGTTTGGCTTGCAGTAGCACCAGTTCCACCAGCAACGATAGAATTAGTTACATACATGTTAAAACCAAATACTGGTTTATCCACTACTAGACCATTTCTTATTTGAGACGATCCACCTTCTCCCATTACTGATTGATCCATTAATTTAGAATCAGCTTTTCTCAGTTGTTGGAAAAATTTTGGAGGTCCAACTAGCCATCTATTTTCTTCTGGAACATCATTAAGATCAAGAACTGTTTTAGCAGCTGATATGATATCCACTAGTGTGTTAGAATTAGTTGTACCTGTTAATGGTGATGCATCTGTTCCTGTGTTAGCTGCACTTGTAGAAGCGTTATCATAAATGTATTTTAGTACATTAAAATCATAACTCTTTTTGAGTGCATATGCACCTGAAGAAGTTGCAAGTGCTTCAAAATTTACATGAGATTGTCTTTCTTCAATATCATCAATTTTAAAAGCAAAGTATGAACCTTGATCAACAACCAATGTTAATTGGTCATCAGCAAGATCTTGTGTAGAAACAGCTGTTCCTCTAGCATAATCTGCTACAGTAATAACTGGTTCTTTTATTATTTTTACAGTATCGCCGAAATTTTCAATTTCTCCAGCGTAATCAGTATTGGTAATGTCCTCAACTACTGATGCTCTTCTGAAGAACTTTTGAACCTTTTGACTAAATATCTGTGGGGTAAAATTACCAGAGGGTAAATTACCATAACCTGAACTTTTTGTAAAAGCCATAGTTATTCTCCTTGTTTAGTTTGTTTTAGGTTTATCTTTGTTGGATTCTACCTTCTAAACGTGCTAAATCAAGTTCCTTTTCATACTTCTCATATTCATGAGATTTAAGTTTAGAAATTTCAGACAGTGTCCAAATTCTCTTAGGCTTAATATCAGTATCTTCGCTTTTCTTAGTTTTAGTTATAGCTTTAGCTGCTTCTTTTTTTACATCATTTTCCTGTTTTTTAGTTAGCTTACTAATACCTTGATCCATTTTGTATAAATCTAAAGCTCTAGCTGCTAATTGTGCATTGGATGTATTTTCATACAACCAACTTTGTATAACAGGATCTTGTTTACCAGCCCATGTATGAAATTCTTCATTTTGTCTAATTTCATTAAAGTCTGGATGTAATTTTAAAAGCTCAACTTCAGCTTTTTCTTTATTAATTTGTTCTTGTTGTTTTTGGATAAAATGATATTTTTCCTCTAACTCTTTTGTACGAGAGTCTGCTTTTGTCATTGCAATGGTTTCTACCATGTCATAGACATCAGGATACTCTTGTCTCCATTGTTCTAATTCAGCTTTAGATTTTGGAGGAACAAATTGTTTTGCGGAAGATTCTAATTGTGTACGTAAAGATCTCAATTCATCTTTATGTTTTTGAATTGTAGAATCATAATGTCTTTTAAGATCGTCATAACGTTTCTTAAAAATTTTATCTTCAGCTTCTACAGGGCGTTCAGTAAGAGGAGTAACTTTTGCTTCTTTCTTTTCTGCAGTTTCTTCAGTTGCATTAGGGTCCTTCTGCTCGGTTGCTGTTGTTGCCTTTTCTTTTTGTTCTCTATTAAAATCAGATAATTTACCTTTTAAAAATGCTTTTTCTTCATCATCAAGAGGTTTATTCTTGTTATAAGGATTAGCGTCTTTTAAAGTAATTTTTTCTTCTTTTACTTCGTTAACAATTTCTTGTTGTTCTGTTTCCAGAACTTCGTTTTCTCGTTCCATTATTTTTACCTTTATGGGTTGAGTGCCTTATGGATAAGGGTTGCTCTATACTTCTTCCATAGTTTGTGGGCTAGCCATTAAACCTTGTGGTTCTGGGCTAGGTGGCACAGTTGTTTGTTCCATCATACGTGGTGTTTCAGATGATGCTAACAAATCTGTTGTAAAATTTTGTATAGCTTCATCTATTGAACTACCACCATATTTTATCATTGCATAGTTTGATGCAACTGATAAAGGAATAACTACATTAGGTTCATTTGTACCAAAAGCATCCATTATTGGTTTAAACTCTGGTATTATTTTTTCTAATGCAATTCTAACAGATGGAGATAAAACAGATTGCAAAGTTGTCTTATCTTCATCCGTTAAATTTTTAGATCTTTCAGCAAATTCTAATTCCATGTCTGTTGCTTCAGGAAATTGCTGTTTTAAAGAATCTTTTGGACTTATAGTTTTTTGTACGGGTTGTTTTATTTTCTTAGGCTCTTGTTGAACTGCTGGTTGTAATCCACGTAAATCTGGTGCTTGCGGGACTCTTGGTCTCGCATCCATCATTCCAGTCATTGTTGGTTTTCCACTTGCATCAATTGCCATAATTTATTTTCCTTTTTTATTCTGATACCCAATCAAAATTATTATAATTACTATCTAAATCTTTTATAAATGTTTTTACATTATTTTCTGCAATTTTCATTCCATGATATTTAACATAACGTTTATGTAATGCTGTTGCTGCAGTTACTGTAAAAATTAATTTTATATTATTTGTTTTAGCAAACTCAATTATTTGACTTATACATAAATTTAATGCTTTATGTGCAAGTTTTAAATTAACAGTTTTATCAACTATAATCCATTCCATAAAACCAAATTTTGTACCTGTAAAATAAATTCCACCAGCACAAATTGGTTTATTATCCTGTTCTACTATAATTCCATTTGGTGGTAAGCAATCTTTTGGAACAATCCCAAAATTATATTGACCCCACCATTTGATTAAATATTGATAATCAATATCTAAATTCCATTTTCTAAATTGCATTAAATACAAAAAGTATTATATAAATTTATTTAATATATTTATATTTTTATTACTTAAATTTTTTGTGTATTGTTGCCAGTTAGTAAAATATGAATCTCCATATTTAAACAAATTATTTTGATCTTCTACTTCAAAATAATCTGTAAATAAAATATTATTAATTAAAATTCTTCTATTATCAGTTCCTAAAGTATAAACAATGTGTTCATTGTTTCCAAGTGAAATGGCAAGTTTACTATCTTCAACTCTTAGCCATTTATTATTTTCATTTACTAAATGACTACCTGAAACTTTAACACCTTTATAGTCGTATAAATTATTAACTAAAAATTTACCAGTTGCAAATACTTTTCCACCAATAGCTATATTATCTTTTAAATCAATATCAATAATTTTTTTAGTAGAACCATTAGACATTGTAATTAATGTATCTGGTAAGAAACATCCAATAGCTGCACCAATTGCAGAACCAATAGCACCTCCAACTGGACCACCAACAGATGTACCAATTGTTCCACCAATATATGAAGCACCACCTGCTTTAGCAGCTTTGCCTACATCGCCTGTTTGTAAAAATGTCCCTGCAGCAGCCAGACCTGCTCCTACGCCTGGACTAAATGTTGGAGTAGTTCCAGTTCCTTGTTGAAAGAAACCTCCACCTCCAGGAAAACTTCCGCCAGTTAATGGTGTAAAGTCAGGAGTTTTAAATCCACCATAATTTTGTTTTAAAAAAGCCATTCCAATATCTCCACCTGCTTTAATTAGTGTATTAATTGTTTGTGCTTTTTGTGCTTGCTTTTGAATATTTTCTAATCTACCAAAATATTCATCCATATTAAAACCAGTAGATGGTGCTGGACTTGATCCTAAAATTCTTTGAACTTTATCTAAAGAAGTTTCTCTTGGTGAACGTGCAGCTTGTGCTTTAGGTAAAGTTGAAATAGTATCTTTAATTTGAGTAATTTCTTGACCTTTAGCAGTTGTTTTTGTTTCTCCTGTAGTTGGATCAATTACTGTTTGATATTGACCAGGAGTTTCTCTTAAAACTTTTTGTGTTTGTTCTGCAAGATTTGTTGAACCAACTAGTTCTTGACCAGTTGTTGCAGCTGTACTTTTTTGACCACTGTATGCCTCAAATTCTGCTGAACTAATTTTTGGAGCCATAGTAGATACAAAAGAATCTTGTGTATCTAGTGCGTATTGTCCGTTTTGTAGTAATTTGAGTGTAAATGCCATTTATTCTTTTTCTTTATTTTTTTTATTCGCTTCCTGTAGGTTCAGCAGTTGCCGCACTAAAGCCAGTTTCCCCTGGCATCGGTACACTGCCAGTTCCGATGTTGCCACCTCCAACTCCTGTTGGATCTGTTGGCGAAGCCCCTGGAGGAACTGACATAGGCGATCCCATTTGACCTTGTCCTCCAACAGCGTTTCTATTAACTTGATTTCCATTTGCTAACCCCATTATATGTGCATAGATTTGTGCATTCTCTGGATCATTAATTAATTGTTCTGGATCAATGTCTAAAGATTTTGCAATTTCACGTAAGCATGTGTGCCATCTAACGAAAGGTGCTAAAGCAGGATTTGCAGCTGTTTGCATAAAAGTAATTAATCGTTGTGACCTTACTTCTTTTTGCATTAAAGAATTTGTTCCTTCTGCTTTAACTTCTAAGTCTCCTTTAATTTCTGGAGTATCATCATTAAATTGCATATTCCAATGATATAATGCTTCTCCAAGAGGTTTTAAAAGATAATCGTCAATATTTTTAATAACTGTTTTAATACTTAATGCAGCAGCACCCATTAACATAGACATACCAGAAGCAGTCCTAGTTGTTGACATTACACCAGTTGTTCCATGTGAATATGAAGGAATACCAGTAGCTTCATCTGCTAGTTGTCTAAACTTATCAAACATCATTAAATTTTCTTGTGCTGTATTTGGAAATTTTAATCCATGAACTGCTTGACCTGTTTGACCACTTTGTCTTCTAAATATTTTTCCAGGATAAACTTTCATATCCTGTCCTGGTACTAACATTGTTTCATCAACATCAAATACTAAATTACCAGATAGTGCTAAATTATCAATTGCCATTCTTGCATGACCATTCATAATTTGCTGTGAGTCTTCCATATTTTCAGCAATACCTACACCAAAAAATTGATATGGGTTTACTTCATATGGACAAACTAAATATGGAATACGTTTTGGAGTAAATGGATTTTCTACAACTCTTAAAATATTATTTCCACAAATCCAAGCATTAATATGTACAAATTGTTGATCATCTTCTAATTCAATTCCATAATTTTCTGCTATATCTTTACTTACTATTCCCCAGTATTCTAATACTTCAAATCTATTTTTATATACACTTGTAATATTTTCTCTGTCATAAAGAGATGATTCAAATCCTCTAACTTGATAATTAGGTCCAGCTTCTAATGATGCATCAATTGCTGCACTATTAAACATAGGTTTATTTTTTAAATCAGCTAACTGTTGTTTATTAAAACTATGTCTTTGAATTATATAATCACAATCATTAATATTTGTAGCATTTGGATCTGGATAAAAATTCCAACATGATACTGCTTCAATACTAGGTATTGTTTTTTGTTTTGTAATATGTATATTTAAACCATTTGCTTTATCATATGAATGATACATTTTTGTGTTTGTAAATGGTCCTTTAATAACTCCTGTTCCTAATAATGCCATTTCAAAAAATGTATGACGCATTATTGTTACTGCACTTGATTCCTCTAATTGATCATGAATTAATTTTTCCATAGCTTCAGCTGCTAAGTTTGCTGGTTCTATTTGTGGTTGACCCAGTTTAGCTGAACCTTCTTCAAATCCTAATTGATCATAATCTTGTGCGAGAGTTCGCATAAGATCACTTGCAGTAGTTCCAGGTTTAATTTCTTTACCATCACCTTCATACCCATAAATATCTCTAATAATATCTTTAGGTTGTGGTAATCTATTTTCATCTTTACCAGATGCTTGAGGATCTAAATGTGCATATTGCACACTATTTTCTGGTACAGTAGTTGGTTTAACTCCTAATGGAAATCTACCTTGTGAAAATAAAACTTCTATAATTTGTCCAAATGCTGCTAGTACTTTTGTTTTAGTAATTTTAACAAATACTCTTGACTTTTCATTATCTCGAAAAGCCATTTCAGGACCATATATTCCTCTGTAGTTTCTATATGATTGTAACCAACGTTTTTCATCATATATTTTAGAAGTTTCAGATTCTTGAAATTTACTTTTTATATGACCAACAAGATTACTATAATCTGTAAATTGATTATTACCGTTATCTTGGTTGTCTTTCATTTAAATAACTACTAGTAATCTCTTTCGTCTGCCATTGAAAATATTTTAGAATCTACTTTAGACTTAGACTTTTTTTTTGCAAATTCAGCAGGAGCCATTTCTCCTTGCATAAGTTTTTTATTTGCATCAATTTCTAGTCCGTATCTAATTAATTTAGATTCAGCAGCAGATGATAATTCACCTTGCATGATTTTATTTTTCATTTAGTTCTCCTTGTTAGTAATCTTTTTCGTCAGCTTTAGTAAACAATTCTGATTGTACGTTCTGTTTTTTATTAGCTTTAGGATAATTCATTTCCCCTAATATTTTTTCAGATTCATATTTTCTTGGTGCGTGTTTAGAAAAATCAATGTTAACAGTTGGCTGTTTCATTGATAGTTCAACAGAACCATTATGATCACCTTGTTTTACTTTTGCTAATGGATTAAATACTTTTTCTACCATTACTCTTTATCCTCCTCGGATTCATCATCTAAATCTTCATCATCTGAATCTTCATTATCTTCCGATTGATCAGATTCATTATTTTCAAGTTCATAAATTTTATCTTCTAACTCGTCAATTTTTTCTCGAATATCTTCTAGTAATTCTGATGCAGTTTGTACTTTAATTTTTCGACCCATGATGTGCTCCTATTTTAATAATTGTTTAATTGATATAATATTTTTTGTAGGTATAGTGGTGTAAGATCCCCCGTCTTTTATAGTATTGTCTTGCTCAAAACTATAATCTGCCATTATAACTGTTGTATCTTTATTTGATTCAACAAGCCATCCTACGCTACAGCAAATTGCAGTTTTAGACTTTTTAATTTCTATTATATCTTCCCAATGTGAATGACTTGTGATATCCTCCCAATATAATAATACGAGAGGATACGGAAAGTTTTTAATATTTATTTTTGGAATTTTTTTTGACACCTTTGATAGTGCCTTTATTAGCAGATGCATAAAATACAGTTTGTCCTTTTTTGACACCATATTCTTTTTTCATCGCTTTCATTATTTTTTTTCCCTTACTTGACAGTGGCATTTTTTTTCTTTTTAATAGAATTTTTCTTTTTTGCCTTTAATATCTTTTCTTTTAAAAAGGGAGGAAGATTTTTTTGTTTTCCTTTTAATAATGTATTATTTGAGTTTTTCATTTTTTTCCTTTAGTAACCAAAGTTTTTATCTACTGGCACAAAATCATGTGTTGAACCGATTCCTCTAAATGTTTTACCTGTAGATGGATGAATAGGTCTACTCATACATCCATATCGTAATGCGTCATATGCATGGTCTTCTGAAGTGGTGTCTACATCTTCAAAATTTGATGTATCATTTGGAATAGTTCCAAGTGTTCTAATTAAATTTCTACAGTTTGAAAATATCCTAATTCCTGGTTCTTGTGTATCTGTATTTAAACTTAAACGTTTATGTAATTCTAATTTACCACTAATTCTACTATTTGGTGAACGATCAGATGGTCTCCAACGACATCCAGATTGAATCATTGTTTCTGCAATTGAAGGACCTACATCTCCTCGTTTTGCCCAAGTACTTGCATCTAATACTCCGTATGCAATTTGTTCTTTATTTTCTAATTCTAAAACTTTTTTTGCAAATAAATCTGCTGTAATTTTTTTTATATAAAGTTCTCTGTATATCCATAGATTATTATCATAATCAACAGCAAACCAAAGAACACAAGCAGGAGAAGAATATCCCCAGTCAGCAGCACGAAACTTATACCATCCTTTAGGTATTTCAAATGGCTCAACAACGTGTTTTAATTTATTAAATTCTGGAAATGCTGAGTCTTCAAATGCATCCCAATCGCCATCTAAAAATTGTTTTTTTTGTACTTCAGGTAAAGATGCAAGCATGATATAATAATCATCTGTTTGCATTAAGTATGGATTGTCCTGTAATTTTGCAGGAATAAATCTTCTTGTAATTTTTCTTATACCATTTGGAGTATCAACAGAAACAAAAAAGGGTACGTTTGGTTCCGATGGATTAACAAACATTTCTCGAACCCATTGTGAACCAGCGTTTCCAGGATTGCCTGTTGCCCTCATAAAAACGGGTAATTCTGGATCTACAGATCTAAGTGATGATCTTAGAAAATTATAAATATCTGGAGTAGGATATTGAGGTAACTCGTCTATTCCTATCCATGTGTAAGATTGCCCTTGGTATCTTAATACATCGGTCATGTTTTCCGCATAACCGAACTCTATCTTTGCACCTGATGGAAATCTCCACTCTTTTTCTTGTTCTCTCCATTTTGCTCCTGGAAATGCTCTAGAGTATAATCGTTGAGAATGATTAATTAAATCTCTTAACTCTGGCATTGTACGTCTAAGAAGTAATGCACGATGTTGTGTTTTATTACAATATCGTAGTGGGTCTACCAACATAGCGTATGATTTACCACCACCTCTTGCTCCACCATAAAAAACTTCTCGCTCAGATGCAGCTAAAAAGTTTCTTTGTGGACCATCATTTGGTTTAAATATTACTTCTTGATTTTTAATATGTTCCTGTATATTTTTAGGAACATCATTAATAACATCTTCAGTTAATAGTTTTGTTTCACTACCATCTAATGCTTTATTAACTGTAATTAATTTTTCTTTAACGTTTTGATGATGCTCTTTTGCAGATCGTAAACTTTGTTCTAATCTTGCAACTTTTTCTCTTGTTCTATCTAATGCCTCTTTTGCAGAAGTTTTAGCTTTCTGTCTTTGTGTTATTTTCTTCTTTGGCTTCGGTGGTTGTATTTCTGTTAAGTCTTTCTCTAAGTCCGACATGAGATATATATCTACCTGTTTTTTTTGTAAGCCATTGTGCTACTTCTCGATATGAACAATTTTTAATATATTTTTTAGCTTCATCTAATGCTTGTAATTCTGATGAAATAGGTTCTAAATAAGTTGGATCATCACTTAATTTAAATCCAAATGGAATAGTTTTACTTTTTCTTCTAATCTTTAATGGTTCCATCTTTTGCTGGAAGTACAAAAATACCTGATATAGATTTCATATTAATATCAAGTTGATCTTTTTTTGATACACCTATTCTATCTAAAATTTGTTTGGCTGCTTCTAGTCTGACACTTGCTTGTGGTGTGGTACCATCTTCATCTAAAAGGTCGACCATGCGTGAAGCAGCCTTGGCAGAGTGGAAGGCAAGGTAGTTTTCTGCCAATTCTATAATTTCTTTTTTTAAATTTCTAATTACCTTTGGATAACTTGTTTCTGAGTATCCAGCTATTTCGGCTGCGTGTTTTGGATTTCCTTTCGCTTCTCCGAATAATGCTTCGAGGAATTTCTCTTGCATATCGGTTAAGTTTTTCTCTGGAGTTTTTATTATAGTAGAATCCATGTCTAGCATTTACAATTTCCATTAATTCATTAAATGGAAGATTATGTATACTATGATAAGTCCATTGGTGTTTCATTCTGCACTTTCTTTTTAAATTTAGAATTTAGATAATCTTTTAAATTACTATATCCTGCTTTTTTTACATCTTCAGCAGTTGCTGTAGAAAACTTTTTACCACCATACATAAAAGTTTCTACTCCTTTTTTTCTAGCTTCTTTAAATGCAGTTTTAAAATCTTTCAATACTGGTGTGTCAAGTTTACCAGATATTTTAGGTTCAATTGTTTCTCGTTCTGTTACAGACATACTCATATTCGAAAACTTACCTCGACCAAGAGGATTTGGACTCATGCGAAAATTATAACTGGCTTTATCACCAGATCGTGAAGTAATTGTATCATCCTTTTCCATTAATTCTTTTGGAGAAAGACCTTTACCTCTTCCTAATGGATTAGGACTTTTACGCATGTCATAGTCATCTTCATAACTATTATCGTATAATAAATCTGTTTCTTCGTATTTTTTTTCCATAGTATATTTATTTAAAATGGCTACAGCCAAAATATTGTGGGTGTATCAGTGACAATCCTCGGCTATTAGTTAATTAGCTTATTGTGTGTGATCCCTTTGATAGACCCATAATTTATATATTATACACCATTTGGCTAGATTGTCAAGTATCTTTTAAAAATATATTTTAATTATGTCTTGACAAAATTGATTATGGTGTGTATAATATTCCATAGGAATACCCAGGGGGGATATATATCTATAATACAGGTAAAATGGTATTTCCCCCTAGATATACCTTAGGGGATTCCTTAGAATATAGCCTGGAATATTTGGAATATATACCCAAAGATATAGCCCAAAGGTACTTAACAAGGTTTTTTAAGATTTTCTCATGAGTACATACATACCTAGGTACACCCCCCATGTGTCCCCTGCGTACCCCTTGGCTATTTTGCAGATATACCCTAAACAAATATCAATAATAATCTCAAAAAATATATCTAAAAATATTCCTAAAAATTAATTGGCAATTTATTTTAAAAGTAAAATCAAATTTACACCTAAAGGGAATTGAGGGGGAATTGGATTTTGTACCCTAGCAATTACTTGGTAAGTACTTACGAATTAATTTGAGTATATGCTAGAATATTTTAGAGGGGGTAAAAAAAAAGCCCCCGAGGTTATTAGCCAAGGGGGCTTGATTATTATTCTTTAATTATTTGTTAATAACTATTTTTTCAGTTTCTCTTTTTTCAATTCCATCTCCATCAATATTTACTTGGAATTGATTATTGAAATTAACTACTTGGTTTAAATTAGTATCAAGTAATTTTTTCATTTCAACTATTGTCTTAACTGTCTCATCATCAATCAAATCAAAAAAATCTACTTTTCTCTGACTTGCATATGCAACAGCTAATCTAAAGTTTTTAGTGAAAGCAACTGACATATCCTTTAAAGTATATTCTGGGCTTTCGTCTTTAGTTTTTGCTCGTCTTAAAACCTTTGTTGGATATTTAACTCTAAAAACCTTGTCAATTATCCCTGTATTAATCTCAACTAATTCAGTCGAGGTATTCGGCTTTTTTTTCGTTGCAGATTTTTGCCCCTCTAGTTTTTCAACTATGAAAGGCGTTGCTATTTTGCTCATTACAAAAACCGAATTGGTTTTAGTATCAACATTAAATTCGTTTGAATAATCAACTGTCATTAAAGCCAGTCTTATTGCTCTAGTGACAACCATTTCAAACGCTGTGTTTAACTGTTCTTTTCTGTTGTAATTAACAAGCTGAAAAGCATGTTCCCTTAATGCTTTTACTTGAATTAAATCAGTCTCATTGGTTTTTGTATTGTTTTTGTTTTTTGCTTTAAACTCAATAATTAAATCTTTTATTGCTGTTGCAATTTTTGGCAATAAAACACTCATTAAAGATTGAGTATTTTTTAAAGCTGTTGAAAGTACACTTTTTAAACTTTCATTAGCTTTTAAAGAATCCATGAAATTTTTAGTTTCATTAGTTTCTTTTTTTGTTTCTGTTTTTGTCATGTGTTTTTATTTGTTGTTAGTAATTACTTTTTAACACACTAATTTTTTTAAGTCAATAACATATAGGAATATCAGCTATGCAATTTTTGCATGGCTCATATTAATATGTATATCCTTAACACTGTTAAGAAATAGAACAAAACGAGTACAGCTACAACCTATACGAGTACAACCTATGAGCTATGCAGTTTTTGCATAGCCACCCCCTTGACCTATGCAATTTTTGCATATATAATAAAACTAATTTAATCAACTAAAAAAATAACATGACACTAGACAACGAACTAATATGGGTAATTATTTTATTTTTTTGCTTTTTAACAGTCGGATTGATTTTATATTTAATAGATAAACTAGACAACTTTTTAAATAATAGAATGATAAAAAAACATCAATTAAATAATCATATTAATAACCTTATTCAATTAAATAAATTTAAAAAAAATAAATGATAGCCAGTGAATTTATTTTAATTGCTTTAATAATAACAGGACTTGGAATTGGTATTCTAGGAATATTACTTAACATGGGGGACTATTAAAAATGACACAGTTAAATTTATTTGAAGTCATAAACTATAAATATACAATTGGAATAGATAACAAGGGGACAACTTATTGGTATGTATTAAACAGCAAAAAAAATAAAGAACTATCAATTCAAAAATACTTAAAACAATTCCCACAAACCAAGACCGAACAGAACAACTACAAGTTTTTTCAATATAAATAATTCAACTTGACATAACAAGACCACGGCTATATTGTACTTTTATAAACTCAAGAAAGGAGAAAAGACAATGTCTATGGTTTTTGGAACAATCGTTTTCTGGCTTTTGCTTGGTTTAATTTTAGGTGCAATTGCCTGAAAATGAGGACATAATAAATGAAGCCCCTGCAATTAAGTTTGTGGGGGCTTTTTTATTTGACATAAAAAAAAGCACCATGTATAATAGGTGCTATAATTATGATTATAACTGAAACAAGTATATCAATCTTAATTGTTATTGTTGTAGCAATTCTTGCTTTACTTGTAATATATAAAACTAACTAATGCGTATAATACCAATTATCATAGTATCTTGCTTCTTACTTTACTGTATGGCTTGGACTTTATACATAAACTTTTTAATGTAATGAAAACTAAACTAGAAAAACAAGCACAGAAATATTTAAAAAAATCTTTAGAAAGTAAGAACTCAAAAGATTCAGAATTTTATTACACGCAATATGTAGAAACATTATTTAAGTCAGACTTACAAGAAGAAAAAAATAAAAAAAAAGATTAATGCCAAAATTAAATTTAATAAATAATGTAATACAACTTCCAAATAATTCTTATTCAATCACATTTAAGGTTGATAAAGACTTCAAAGAAGTCATGGGTATAAGATTCTCGGATAATTTTTCTGACTTTAATGATATAGAAAAGACAGACATTATTCAAGAATTGATTTACTTTTTAGATAATAAAAGAGTAAATCATTTTAAGGCGTACTATGCAGAACTGCGTAAGACTAAACAAAAATAGAAAGGAATAAAATGATGAAGCTGTATGATACGAAGCGAGAGATAACTTGGAAAAATAAAACTTATAAAATTCCATTCAGTTTAGATTTGGAAATTGATAAGGGAAAAGAAATACAAGTTGCAAATCGTTTTAGTGGAAGCACCTGTGTATTACCTTGGTTTGCTGTTGCAGTCTATGATTTAATTATGGGTTGTGAGCAATTCCAAGATTGGAAAACACACCGACAAGGTTTGGATTGGTTTATTAAAAACTTTCCAAATGAGTACATGGTGCTATTAGATTGATTATAAAATAGAAAGGAAATACAAATGATACAGCAAATATGTAAGACTTGTAAGGGTAATAACTATATAACAATTAGAGTACAGATAGAGGGAGAAAACGCAAGTTATACAAAAAACTGTCCCGACTGTGTAAAAGTACCACGAGAAAATATACTTGATGAAAATATATTTAATAAAATATTTTCTCAACAACAATCAGTTTGACATATTAAATTAAATTTGTTATATTATAATCTGTGTAGTTAGGTTTTTTGGCTTGTAATCGAGTACTCCCCTAACTACACACCCTAACATTATATAAAAAAGAATGTGAGATATTAAATGCTAGATAATAACAATCCATTTTCAAAATGGAAAAGGTCTTGTCGTAGAGAATTATTACAAGCATTACTTGAAATAGAATCAAATGATAAGCCAACAGCAGAAATGCACTATCATATGCGTAAGGCAAAAGACTGCCTTTACTATTGGGATAGTGATATAAGTGCTTGGGAAAAAAATACTGTTGCTATTGAAATACCTAGTAATATTTATGAGCAACAAGAATTAGATGAATAAAAAATAATAAAGGATAAATATGGAAACTATTATGTGGATACTTGCTACGATAGCTTGTGTTATAATACTTTATTTATTAATTATAATGTGTATTCAATTAACAGCTGATGCAATTAATAATATAAAATACTCAAAGATAAGAAAGCAGATTGAAGAATTAGAAAATAAATTATCTAAAAGATAATTTGACATTAGTATAATATTAAAGTATAATTAAGGCGTATTCATTAATTTGGATACGCCTTTTTTATTTTAAGAGTGTTGGTTGAAGTGAAGTACAAACTTTGGAAAAGAAAACACCAGTGGTGAAACCTTGCATAAAATAAAAGTGAGTAAGAAGGGGAAAACCTGCATTCTTACTCACATAAAAGGTTTAATAATAACATAGGAGAAACATAATGGAACAAGCAATAGTTGTAGGAGATTTCCCTACATTTATTTCTAGTTTAATACAAGAAACTAAATCTAAAAAATTTAGAGTTGGTTTCATTAAAAAAAATGGTGAGTATCGTGTTGGTAAATTTGACAAAGTTGCTAGGTCAAAATTTAAAACAACAGAAGGAACTTACACAAAGTTAAAAGGTAAGGGACAAACTACAAACCCAGAACATTATCTTTGTGCATTTGATTTAAATAAAAAGTCTTATAGAAATATTAATTATAGAACTATGAAATGGATTTCTATAGGTAGAAAACTATTTAAAATCAATGATTTACTTAATAATGATGAAGTTAGGATTACGGCTTTGCATAAGGTAAAATTTAGTAATCTTAAAAAACTTATGAAAGAAAATGCAGAAATATAAAGTTTTAATTTGGAGAACAGATAACTCCGAAGAAGAACACGATTTAGGAACAGATAGAAGCTGGATTAAAATATATCCATTAATTAATGCAGATACAATACAAATACAAAAAGGATTCATAACTGGTTTTTCAAAGCGTTCGTTTGAAATTCTTATTGATGGAGAGGGTAAGTTAAAAAATAAAAAACTAAATGACAAAGCAAACTGTGCTTGGTATAATTGGCTAACAAGAGCAAATCGTGTACCCGTTATGGGGGATTACATAGCTGGAGATGTTGCAGTAATTCAAAAAATAAATACTACTATTTGACATAGTACATACAGCTTGATATAATGAGGCACTATCTTTAATTAGGTAGTGCCTTTTTTGTTTATAGCAATCAAGGATAAAATCAACATAAACATAGGAGAACATATGGAAAAGCAAACTCGCCTATTGAAAGCAGATAAGGAAGTCCTGCTACATGAAGCAGTTAAAGCTGTAATGAGAACTCCAGCTGTTTCAACTAAATATAATCATAGGAAAGGCGTAGAAGAAGTAATAGACCATGATTATAATTATAAAATAGCAAAGGATAATTATTACAAAACTAGAACTAACATACATGAAATTGTTAGAAAAGTTGTTGAATCCAAATATCCTAAAAAAGATATGGACATTCTTGCGAAGTATGATTGTACTCACAAAGATATGTGTATAATTTTTAAGGATACCTCGGTTAATCATGGATTGGAATTTGAGTATAAGTCTCAACCAAATCAAAAAATATTTGAGGTACTTGAATATGATTCACTACTATCAGCAAATGTAGATGTAGACTATAAGGGTAAGTATAATACCCCTAGTGATTATGGTATTAAAAGATATACCTATTCTACTTATACTGAACACAGACAAAAAGCAGAAAAGCTACGAGACGCATGGGTTGAAAAAGATGGAGAAGATAATTGGTCTTTTGTTCGCCCAAATAGGTCGTGCAATTATCAAAGAATAGCAGTTGATACAAAAACAATTGAAAGTATTATGCAAATTAAGTTTGCATTTGAGAAGGTTTGTCTATCATTAGATAATAGAAAACAAGCTCAAAGAAAAAGACTTGAAGCATATACTTCATTAATAAAATTTGCAAAAACTCAAGAGCAAATTAAGAAAGTTTGGACTGATGCCCCATTACATTTAATTGGTGGTACTAGTACAGATTTAGTTTGTTTATCTGATGACGCTATCTCATTGATACAGAATGACGCTAAAGTTAGAGACGCTGTAAAAAATATTACAACGAAAGCTAAACTAGCAGTTATAATGGGTGGCTCACAAGCAAGAGTGTCAGTAAATTGATTGACAACAATATAACACTGTGATATACTAAAGGCGTATCTATTAATCGTAGGTACGCCTTTTTTATTTAACCAAACAACATAGAGGACAACATATGAGAATGGAAAGAAGAAAAGTAGGAACAGAAGATACTTGGCAAAATACTGAGTATGTAGAAGAAAATAATCTACCAAAACATGTAGAATTTTCTATTGATGATATATCATATTTATATCAAGAACAAGGTACAGCAAGAGATAAATATACTATTCATATTAGCAGAATAGAAAATGGATATCATGTTGATTATAGTGGAATACTTTTGCATACTAATGACATGTTAGAACTTTGGAGAAGAAATCAAAGAAACTTTGTTGCTATTAAGAAAAGCAAATACTGGTGGGTAGATGCAGTTATTGTTGATTCACCTTCAAGACAAGTAGCTAGTGGGCAATAGTTTATGGCAATAGTTAAACATGAAGAATATGTGAAATTTAATTTTGAAGATATACACCAAATCAAAATTGATAATCACAGATACGACAGATGGATAGATATAATTCTTAAAGACACTACTAGAATAAAATCTAGAGACTCAGTTTTTAATGAAGCCTATTTAAACCAAGCAAATAAATTTATAGCCTTTAAATCAAGAGTACATTATTGGTTATCAACAGTAGAGAAAATGATATGACATATAAAACTAATTCTATTCAATATTTATATATAACAGAATATGATAATATATTAATTAAGGGAGAAAGTTTTAATGAGGCTATTCGTAATTTAAGAGGTCTCAAAAAAAAGTACAAAGATTTCCCAAAGGGGGATTTATATGTTAAATGTTTAATGACTGGTTATAGTTATTAAATCATTCGACAATATTACTAGGGGAAGGTTATATTATATATTATAACCCCCCCTAGACCGACACGATAGTATATCATATTTTTTCATTTGCGTCAATCAATTTAAAAAATAAATATTTTATTAATAACAAGGAGATAATAAATAATTATGGAATCATACTACGAAGTAAAACTTACTCAAGAAAATGAATTAGCTAGACAAGTTCTAATAAGGGCTTGGCTTGATTCCGTTGGAGAGACATCACCAGATAATTTTAGAAGAGAAAAACAATTAAAAGAAGAAGCAATACGATTCTTAACTTCAAAAGACTACGAAGAGTGGTGCGACCGAGCAAACCTTAATCACTTGCACTTAAATAAATTATATGATATGTTTAAATTAGCTTATGAAACTAATAAGTTAAAAGACCAAAATATATTAACCTTTGTGCAAAATCTATTTAAACAACTATGAACATATTTCATTTACATAGAGACCCCGAAGTATGTGCAAGGTATCACTGCGACAAGCATGTAGTTAAAATGATATTAGAAACAGCACAGATGTTATCAACAGCATATCAAAGACATTGCGGTATGAATAATGAATTATATAAACCAGCTTTCCCAAAACACCCTATGACAATATGGGTAGGAAATTCTTTAGGCAATTATCAATGGTCATTAGACTTATTAAAATTTTTAATTAATCAATATAGTTATAGATATAAGAATAGAATACACAGCACAAGTCGTATATTAAATAAGCTAACCGAATTGAAAGACCACGTAAAAAATAAATTTGAATACATTAATTTTTTAATACCACCTTTATGTATGCCAGATAAATATAAAACAAATAGCTACATTACATCTTATAGAAATTATTATATTGGAGAAAAAAAAGTATTTGCAAAGTATACTGGTATTGACACACCAGATTTTATGTGCTAATATTGTAGGTTTTAAAGGAGAAATATATGGCACTAAAATGTATAAATTGTGAATCAACTAATATAAAATACTTGCCAGATGTAGATGGCAATTCATGGGTTAATATAACTTATAACCAAGACAAAGATGGTGCTTGGAAAGCAATATTAAAAGGAGAAAGGTCAGTAAGTATTGATAAAGAAATGACTGGAGATGTAGATGTATCAGTAATAAATACAAGGGATATATTTTACAATGATGGTAACGCATTCTTTTTTTGTGATGATTGCAGTATAGAATTTGATTCTAGGTCTTTATGATTAAACAAACTATTAAAACATTACAGGAACAGCTTGGAACATTATCAAACACAAGTAAAATGCCATCATACTCTTTTGGAATATCTGCAAAAAAATGTAATGTAGGAAGTAAATTAGCAAAAATAAAAGGCACAGTATGTAATGGTTGCTATGCACTCAAAGGGCATTATGTAATGCACAATGTAAAATTAGCACATGAAAAAAGACTTCAAGCTATGAACGAGCCGTATTGGGTTGACGCTATGACTATGTTAATTAAATTAAAATATAAAAATATAACAGATAAAAAAAAATATTTTAGATGGTTTGATTCTGGTGATTTACAATCTCTTGAACACTTACAAAAGATTATTCAAGTATGCAAGAACACTCCAGATATAAACCATTGGCTACCTACTAGAGAATATGATATACTATCACAGATTAAAGAAGATGACCTACCCCCTAATTTAATTATTAGAGCATCAGCAATTAAAGTAGATGGAGAGCCACCTACATTTTGGAAATGGACTAGTGCTGTTCATACTGAAAAAACAAAATATATACCTTGCCCTGCGTTAAAACAAGATGGAGAATGTCGTGATTGTAGGGCTTGTTGGAATAAAAATAATTTAACTATATCATATGAGCAACACTAAATATACTGGTCACGAGAACGCACCTAACTGGAGTGATAAGGAAGAATGGAATCTATGGTTTAGTGCATTTTGTGATTTACATTTTAAAAATAAAAGACAAAATAATTTTAGTTTAGTATTTGATGATGTTGTTAAATTAATAAAAGACAATGATAATGATGAATCAAAAAGAGTTAAGGGTATAAAACCAAGAGTTTTAATAAGACTATTGAGAGAACGATTAAATTTAACTAGTGCTGTTGTTAGTCGTGCAATAAAAAAATTATTAGTACAAGGAGTATTACAAAAACATAAACAAAATAAATCCTTATTACTAATAGTAAAAGGACATTACTGGAATAGTTATGTTAAACAATAACAATAAACAACAAAGGAGATAGAATAATGACTAAAAAATATAAATACAAATATGAGGTAGAGGAATACTCACAAGACTCAAGACATTTTATTGTTGAGAGTGATGTTAAACTTGATGACAATGAAATAAGTGATTGTATAAGTAATGTGAGTTTAGATAAACCCAATAGCTATGAGGGAGATGATTATAGGGTTTCTTTTGAAGGAACTGAATATGGTGACGATTGTCAAGTAAATATAAACAAGGTAGAATAATGAAATATAGATATATTCTTTGGATTGGCGGTGTTGATGATTATTATACCAAATAAAGAATGTAAAAATTGTGATACTTGGGGTGAATATGTTTGTTTTGAATGTGAGGATATATTTATGAAAGAAAACTATCCTAATTATTTTTATAATGACGATTGTGAGTGGCAATTAGGGGAGGCACAACTTGAACAATAATTTATCAGAAAAACAAGAAGAACAACTTTATAATTTTATAGAACAGAGACTTCAAGTTATGTCTCATCAAGATTTACTTGAGGTCGCAAGAGAAAAGCTAATAGATTTTTATTTTAGTTGGGAGGAAGAAGAATTATTAGCACTTAAAGCTATTGAGGGGGATAAATGAAAAAAATAAATTTTGTAAAATGGTTTGAAACATATAAACCTATTCCAAACCACATTGATAAAAATGGAACTTATTGTGGAATAGATAATGTTAATTATAGTTTTGAAACTTATGGAAAAGAAAAAGAATTTGTTGCAAAACAAGACCTTAATAAAATTTGGACACTGGTCGAGGGAGATGAATATATGTGGATACAAAATAGTATGTGGCTTGTGAATAGGCTTTGTTATTTCGTATGTGATAAGCCTTTTAACCAAGAGCATGACACTATTTTAATCAAATACGATAGACTAAACACTTAACAAAGGAGGACAAATGCAATATGAACAAGTAAAGTATATTGGAGATTTATCTGAAAAAGTAATTGATGATTATAAATCTGGTGTATTTACTACAGTAGATGGGATTTACGTTCACCCAGATAAAATTGTAAAATTCTTTAAGATAGAAGCTGTTGCACAAGGCTTTACAGATGATTTAATAGAAAACACTGCAGAAGAACTTTATCTTGTGCTTGACGAACATCTTAACGAAGTAAAATCTAGCTATTAATAGTTAGATGTAATAAAACATAAACAATAATAGGAGAAACAACTAATATGACTGAAGCGGAAATAAAAAAATTTGACGATATGTGGGTAAAAAAAATTAAAAAAAATCTCTTAAATAAGAAAATTGTTGATATTAGAGTCATGGATAAGGAGGAAACAAAACAACTTGCTTGGGACTTTAGGTCAATTGTTATTACTTTAGATGATGGTGAAATGTTATACCCATCAATGGACGATGAAGGAAATGGTGCAGGTGCTATCTTTACAACCTATGAAGACTTGCCAACTATACCAGTAATGAGATAAAATATAAGACTATATATATTTAATAATAAATTATATGAAAAAAAAAGATGAAAATAAGTTAGTAAAACTTTTAAAAAAATTGTATGGTAATGACTGGTCTTTTACATGGGACAGCCAAGACCATGGCTTTAACTTAAACTTACAAGTTTGGAAAGGAGAAAAATATAATGACAAGAGATGAAGTAATATCACTACTATTAGATAATGATATTGATTTTGAAATTACGTATGACCATGGTGATGGCATGCACTTAATTATTAATCACGATGAAGAAGAAAGTAAAAATGACAAATAAAATAAAAAATACGCTAGACTATGCCCATTTTAATATAAATGAATATAAACCATCTGTATTTTTAAAAGTTTTAATAGAAACAGCAACAGATATTTATAAAATGTATCTCGATGGAAATATACAACCAGCTACAGTCGAATCTGTGAGAGAAGCATTTAATGAATCTATATCTAATTATCTGCAAGGTGCACCATATAATGACGCAAATTATGAAACTATACTAGATGACTTAATATTATTTGTTGATGAAAACAATATAAAATTAAGAGATGAATCTTTAAAAGAACTTAAGGGAGTATCATTAACTTACGACACTAACGAAAAGGAAAAAGACTTTACAGTATTTGGCACTAAAATATAATAAACTTGACTTAAGACATATTTTGTGCTAGACAACTGCGATGAAAAAAATCAAAGTTAAACTTATTATTTACAGATGGATTGGGTCTTTTATAACAGAGGTAGACTCTCTTGATGTTGCAAGTGTAGAAAATAAGGTAGCAGAAATGTTAAACTCTAATGCGATAGTATTAACGTACGATAAACTTTATGATAAGAAAAAAATTTTCATAACCTATGAGGAGATAAATTGAATTACCAACAGCAATTAGAAGTAGTGCAAAATTTATTAGTACAGTATGATTCTGAGATTAGAATAGACTGTCCATTTTGTAGTCATAAAAATACATTTGTAGTAAAAAATGATGATGGAACTTTATACTGGTATTGCTTTCATGCCTCGTGTTCAGCAAAGGGTAAGCAAGAAAACAAATTATCAATGCACAAAGTATATAAAACTTTTAATACTGAAGAAGTAAAAGAATCTGATAAATTTATTATGCCAGATAGTTTTAAATCTATTCATTCAAATCAAAAAGCATTAGAATATTTACATAAAAATAATTGCTGGGAATCCATGTCTTGGGGTAGAGCAGAATTTAGATATGATGTAAGGCAAGATAGAGTTGTATTTTTAATTAAAGATTATGATAATATACGAGGTGCCATTGGTCGAGGACTTACTTCAAAAGTATATCCTAAATGGTATATCTATGGAAATAAAGACTACCCATTCAGGTGTGGTCAGGGAGAAGATGTTGTTCTAGTTGAAGACTGTGCGTCAGCATGTGCTGTATCAAATGTAATGATTGGCATGGCTTTAATGGGAACAAGCTATCAAGATAAATTTACACCACATATTCCAAAGTATAAAAATTTGTATGTGGCTCTTGATAGAGATGCAACTAAAAAATCCTATGACATAGCAAATTATTTAAGGTCTATAGGATTTGATAATGTAAAGGTAAAGATACTAGAAGATGATTTAAAATACTACTCAACAGATGATATAAGAAAGGTGTTCTATGATTGAAAAGCAAATGATTAAGTTATTATTAAAGAAAACATTCTACGATAAGTATAAGGGTGCAATATCTAGAAATATATTTGAGGGAAATATCGGCTCACTCTTTGATACTATAAAAAAAGCACACGATAAGTATGAATCTGATATTAAGATTGATGATTTATATAGCCTACACACAAAGGTATATAATCCTGCCCTAACAAGAGCAATGAGAGAAACCTTTAGCGATTTAATTGAAGATATAAAAAATGCAGAAACTCCTAATGAAGAAGTTGCTAGAGATATTATTAAGATAATGAGAGATAGAGATATTGCACAGCAAATTGCAGTTGAAGCTACTGAAATATATAATGGTAAAACGGCACAATTTAATATAATATCAAATATAATAGACTCTTATAAAAAAGAATTACCAGTTGAGCAGATAGATGCTGTCACAAATAATATTGGAGAATTATTAAATCAATTAAATATTACAACTAAATGGAAATTTAATTTAAAAATATTAAAAGATAATGTTGGTGGTATTGGTAATGGTAATTTAATGATTGTATTTGCAAGACCAGAAACTGGAAAGACTGCTTTTTGGGTAAGTTTAGTTGCCTCACCCGAGGGTTTCGCTGAACAAGGTGCAAAGGTACACGCATTTATAAATGAAGAACCTGCTGTAAGAACACAGATGAGGGCTATAAATTGTTATACTGGCTACACTAAAGATGAGATTATTGAAAACATAGAACTAGCACATAAAGATTGGTCTAGAATAAAAGATAATATTAAAATGCTTGATGTTGTAGATTGGTCTATTGAAGATATAGATTCGCATTGTGAAAAACATAAACCAGATATAATTATTATTGACCAACTTGACAAAATAAATGTTTCTGGTACATTTGCACGAACTGATGAGAAGTTAAGAGCAATCTATACTGGTGCAAGGGAGATAGCAAAAAGAAGAAACTGTTGTGTTATAGCTATATCACAAGCATCAGCAGATGCCCATAACAGAAATAGTATTTCGTTTGATATGATGGAAAATTCTAAGACAGGAAAAGCTGCCGAAGCAGATTTAATTATAGGTATAGGTAAACATTCTATTGAACGAGACCCAGAGGATATGCATAGAAGTTTATGTATAAGTAAGAATAAAATTAATGGATATCATGGAGAGCCTAATTGTCGAATTAATAAACAATTAAGTAGATACGAAGATTAACTGAAAGGTAAATGTGATAACAACACTTGATATTGAAACTACGTTTCAAAAAACAGAAGATGGAAAAATGGATCCACTTCCATTTAATCCTAAAAATTATTTAGTAAGCGTAGGAATTAATGATAAATATTTTTTTATAAAGCATAGTCAACGAGCAGATGAAAATGCACATAAAGAAATACAATCTATACTAGATAAGACAACATTATTAATTGGACATAACTTAAAATTTGATTTAACTTGGCTATTAGAATCTGGATTTAATTATAGTGGTAAAGTTTATGATACAATGATAGCTGAATATGTTTTATCTAGAGGATTAAGGCGTGGTATATCTTTAGATGCTACCTGTAAAAGAAGAAAGATTGGTAAGAAAGATACATCTATTGAGGACTATTATGATAAGGGTATATCATTTGAGGATATACCTATGGAGATAGTTGAGGAGTATGGGCGACATGATGTTTTAATTACTAAAAAATTATTTGATTCGCAAATGGAAGATTTTAAATTAGATAAAGATAAAGGTCTAATTAAAACAATTAAAATGATGAACGATTTTCTTCTTGTATTAATTGATATGGAACGCAATGGTATTTATGTTGATACTATATCACTAGCTGATGTTGAAAAACAATATAGAGCAGAGTTTGCTTATCTAAAACAAAAAATTGATATGACCATATTTGAAAAAATGGGGGATACAAAAATCAATCCATCTAGTACAGAACAATTATCTTGGTTGATATATTCAAAAAAGGTTAGAGATAAAAATAAATGGAAAGAAATATTTAATATTGGTATTGATGAAAGAACTGGTAAAACTAGAAGAAGACCTCAGTATTCTATAAATCAAATTAATAATTTAGTTAAGGCACACACAGATACAATTTATAAAACAAGTTCTTCACAGTGTATGACTTGCCATGGTAAGGGTATAATTAAAAGAATCAAAAAAGATGGTAGTGAATTTAAGAATTATACTAAATGTTCTAGTTGTGATGGTGAGGGATTAATATATTCACAGTTAGCAAAGATTGCAGGATTTATGCAAAAACCAAAGTCTGTCTATGATATTGCTGATGGTGGCTTTAGAACAGATAGAACTACACTAGAAAAATTAGCAAGTAAAAGTGAGGGAGACTTAAAAGAATTTATTGTAGCTATTGTAAGATATAATGCAGTAGAAACTTATCTCAATACGTTTGTAGATGGAATTAAATCTTTTACAAATGAGAAAGGATTACTTCATCCTAAATTTATGCAGTGTGTTACTGCAACAGGAAGACTATCAAGTCGTGACCCAAACTTTCAAAATCAACCACGAGCAAAAACGTTTCCTATTCGTAAGGTAATTAAATCTAGATTTGATAATGGTAAAATACTTGAAATAGACTTTTCTCAGTTAGAATTTAGAACTGCTGTTTTTCTTGCACAAGACCTACAAGGTATGGAAGATATTAAAAATAAAATAGATGTTCATCAATACTCCGCAGATATTATTGGTGTCTCTCGGCAAGATGCAAAGGCACATACTTTTAAACCTTTATATGGTGGTGTAACTGGAACTGAAAATGAAAAGAAATACTATTCAGAGTTTTTAAAAAAATATAAACACATTGCACAATGGCATGATAAATTGCAAACACAAGCCATTAAATATAAAGTTGTAAAAATACCAACTGGTAGGGAATATGCTTTTCCATATGCTGAACGAATGCCATGGGGAGGTTCTAGTTATGGAACACAGATTAAAAATTATCCAGTACAAGGATTTGCTACAGCAGATATTGTACCTTTAGCCTGTATTCAAATATATAATCTAATGAGAAAAAATAAGGTAAAAAGTTTACTAATCAACACAGTTCACGATTCTATTGTGGCTGATGTTTATCCTGGAGAAGAAGCTGTGATGAGTAATGTATTTAAACAGGGTGCAGCTTCCGTAATACCTGCTATGAAGGATTATTATGGAATTAACTTTAATGTACCACTTGATTGCGAATTAAAACTTGGAGTCAATTGGCTTGAAATGGGGGAAATAAATGTATAAAGATAATGCAGAAAAAAATGTACGCAAATGGTTTAAGGACAAAGTTACTGTCATGACATTTGGCACTGACAAAACTATTAATAAAAAATTAAAAAAAACATTAGAAAATAGGTTTGTTAAAAATATAAAAGGAGAAATATAATGGTTCAATTATTAGAAACATTAGATGATTTTGAAGATGAGAGTTTTGGGGCTTATCTTGAATATCAACAATTAATATCAGAATTTGGTGATTTACCAAAAAAACTATATTTAAATGTAAATCATCCACACTTTCATGATATTATATATTATGCTAAAACAGATAATATTGAAGTAATAACAACATATGGAGTAACCAAAGTATGCTAGTAGATTTTATATTACAAATATTTTTAGTTATATTTATAGTGATTTTTATATTAAACTTTTTTTCTAAAAACACTTGACTTTAACTACAAAATATGATATACAGTCAAACCTAAACTCAAAAATAAGGAGTAAATTATAAATGGAAAATCAAGTTGTAAATCTTAAATCAATGTCAGTTGACCAAATTAAAAAAGCAATAGGTCAAGACACTGGTTCTGAGAATAAAAATAATATTCCTAGATTATCAATTAATAGGAATCCAGATGATGAGCAAGGCAATACACTTCCTGTAGGCAGTTTCGTAGTCTACGATCCAAATACAAATGAAAATGTTTATGGTAAACCTGTTACTGTAAGACCATTCATTAGTGCAATGCAATATATGCACTTTGAGCCAGAAAAAGGGGAGTATATTAATAGGTCTATTATATTTAAAAATTGGAAAGAGGAAGCATTAGATATATTAGGTGGGACAAAATGTGGAAAACTTCCATATAAAGATAGAGATAAACTATCTCCAGAGGTTCTAGCTGAACAAAGAAAAATTAGATGTTATAAATTAATTTATGGTATAATATCTTTTAAAGGTAAATTAGCAAAGGGAACTGACCATACTATTGAGAATTTACCAATAGTTTGGAGAGTTACTGGAACTAGTTATAATCCAGTTACTGAAGCCATTGAGTCTATAAATCAAAGAAATAAATTAATGTATGCTTGTACATTAACTATAGATACAAAAAGGCAAAAGAAAGGTGGAAATACTTTCTATACACCAGATATTAAAGTTAATACTGATGCTAATTTAAAATTAACTGAAGATGATTTGGCTACAATACAAGTATTTCAAGAGTTAATTACTAAAGAAAATAATGAAGTAATTGCCTTATGGAAAACAGCAAAAGATAAAAAGTATACTAATGGTGATGCTAGTTCTGCTAAATTAGTTGAAAAACTAGACGCAGAAGATTCTGATCCTGTAGAAATATTTAAATCATAATGAATACAATTCTCCATAAAGTACAATTATATCTTGATAAGGTTGCAAAACAACCAGTAAAAATATCAGAAAAACTGGTTGAGGAATTTGGTGAGGCATGTAAATCTGCATTGCGTAAGCAATTTTCAGAGGAACGTGCATCTCAATTTCAAATTCGTATGAGTAATATTGGTAGACCATTATGTCAATTACAAATGGAATCTAAAAATATTAAAGGCGAAGGGCAACCTTATAATATTAAAATGAGAAATACTTTTGGGGATTTAATTGAAGCACTAGCAGTATTTGTAATTAAATCTTCTGGGATTGATATTAAAAATCAACAAAAAAAAGTTAAATACAAATGGAATGGTAGTGAAATTGAGGGGTCTTATGATGTTAATATTGATAATAAAATCTGGGATATAAAAAGTGCGTCTCCATATTCTTTTGAAAAAAAGTTTGGAGAGAATGGTGGCTTTGCAGAAATAGCAAAGGATGATGCCTTTGGTTATATACCACAAGGCTATCTATATGCTGAAAGTGAAAACTTACCTTTTGGTGGATGGATAGTAATTAATAAATCTACTGGTGAGTGGGTTGTTTGTGAAACTCCAGTAGCAGATGGAGAATATAAAGCAAAAGCATTGACATTAGCAAAAGATAATGTTAAAGCATTAGTTAATAAAGTTCCATTTAAAAGGTGCTATGATGAGGTTAAAGAAACTTATCGTGGTAAAGAAACTGGTAATAAAGTTTTAGGAAATATATGTTCTTTTTGTCCATATAAAGTACCATGTTGGGGGGATAAATTACAGTTATTGCCCCAACAACAATCACAAGGAAAGAATCCAAAGTGGGTATGGTATACAGAACTAAATAATCCTAGAAAAGAATATGACTACGATTCGCAGTAGAAAAGCAAAGGGTCGTAGACTTCAAGATTGGGTTAAAGATACTTTAAAAAAAGTATTTATTTCCCTAACAGATGACGATATAAGGGTAGCAATTATGGGAGAAAGTGGTGCAGATATTAAATTATCAAAGGTGGCTAAAGAAATATTTCCATATGATATTGAATGTAAAAACAATGAAACATGGACAAGTATTTATAAAGCCTACGACCAAGCTGATAGCCATGGTGATTTTAATCCTATTGTTTTTTTAAAAATGAACAATAGAAATCCTTTAGTAATTTTAGATGCACAACACTTTATAAACTTGAAAGGTAATATATGGCAAAACAAAAAAATATAGTTGATATGGGTAGATGTGTTAAGATAGTAGTAGCCCCATGGAATCATGGATTTACTTGTGGCATAGTATCTGAAAACAATCAAATGACTACAGAAGAATTTAATCTTTGTTCTACTATAGCTAGAGGAATGATTAAACAAGCCGTTCTTGATCCTCATACGACTTACATTTTAGGATTAAAAGGTTTTTCAGAAGATGAGCAAAAATCTAAAAGTCTTAATGGTAAGCATGAAGAAAGACGTAAATTCAGTGAAGACAATATAATTGACTTTCTTGAATATTTAAAAGCAAAAAACAATAACGAAATACACTAATATGGCAACGCACTTAATAATTGGTGATCCTCATTGTACACCTAAATCAAACAATGATAGATTTTTATGGGCAGGTAGAGTGGCTGCGGATATAAAAGTTGATTATGTAATATGTATGGGAGATTTTGTATCTATGGATTCATTATGCTCTTATGATAAGAATAAAATGTGTTTTGAAGGTAGGAGATATAAAAAAGATTTAGAACACGCAGAAGATGCACTAAGTAAATTTAATAAAGGATTAGGTAAACATAAAGTTAAAAAAATTATGATACTAGGTAATCATGAAGATAGGATTGATAGAATAGTTCAAGATAATCCAGAACTTGAGGGGACTTTAAAAATTTCTAATCTTAAATACAAAGAGTATGGTTGGAAAGAAATACCATATAAAGAAATTAAAATAATTGATGGTGTGCATTATGTTCATCAATTACCATCTGGAATTATGGGAACAGCTATATCTGGAGAAAATGTTGCAAGAACTATTTTAAATAAACATAAAGTATCTGCAACAGTTGGTCATTGTCATCTTTTAGATTATGCAATCTCCACATTACCAAATGGTAAAAAACTACATGCATTATCAGCAGGATGTTATTTAAACCATATTGAAGGGTATGCTAAGGGTACACAGCATATGTGGTGGAGTGGTTTAATTATTAAACGCAATGTGTCTAATGGGTCTTATGATTTAGAAACTATGTCTTATAGTGAAGTTAAAAAATACTATGGCAAATAAATCATTTGATAATGTTAATTCTCCTAAGCATTATCTAAAAGGTAAAAAGGAGACTATAGATGTTATTCGTGATTGCATGACTAATGATGAATATCACGGATACCTTAAAGGCAATATCTTAAAATATGTATCAAGATATAAATTTAAGGGGGAGCCATTACAGGATTTATATAAAGCTGAATGGTATTTAAAACGATTAATAATGGAGGTTAAATAAAATGGGACAAGTTAAAAATGCTTTGCTAGAAATAGAGGGAATTATAGTAGAGTGTATTAATGATAAAAAAACAATGGAAGAAACAGTGGAATACTGTAATGATATATTTCATAAAACAAATTCAGATAATTCTTATTTATTTAATAAAGAACTTATTAGAAAAATATATACTAATTTTGTGTATCAGGAGGCTATAAATTTATAATGGATAAAGTATATTTAATAACATCAGAACAACTACAAAACATATTTAGATATTTAATGACAAGACCTTATGGAGAAGTAGTTCAACTAATGGGAATGTTATCTAAACTTGAGGCTTTGGATCCTAGAATAAGTAAAGACTTTGTAAAAAAACAGAAAGGAGATGATTATGAAAGTGAAACTAGCACAGAAATTACCAAGTGAGTTTGATAAACATACTGGTTTGTTATTTGAATTAAAGATTGGACTTAGTAAAGATAATAGTATAATATTAGATTATGGTGGAAAGCCTGTTGGAAAAATTAGAGAGGCACTAAAGGATTATAAATATCATGGTAATCTTTGTGCTTCTGTAATAAACCACTGTAATGGAATGGGAAAAAAATTAGAAGATGATATTAAGAAATTGTTACAGAGTATTTAAATATAGATTCTGGCATAATCCTTTTATGGATATGATAGAAAAATATTCTGCTAAATTTAACAACTGGATTTGGAGAAAGAGATGGGCTAATCCATCTTTGTATCGTAATAAACCTAAAAAGTATATTAAGATATTGGATGCTGATGTTTGTTGAAGTCTCCAAATAAAAAAGGCTCCAACTGGGGAGCCTGTCATGTGTTGCCTATGAGGGGGAGTGTAATAGCTTCCCCTTAAAATTTTAAGGAGATGCCTTTTCCATTAATGATTTTGTTTGTTCATCAAGTCCTGTACTAATATATGTTCCAGATAATTTATCCATCTGTTTAATTGGTTTCATAACTGTTTTATAAATACTATTTAATACTAAACTATACTGCGGATTCTCAGCATAAGATTTTGCTATTGCATTAAACTGATTTTGAATAGAATCATTTTTTTCTAATGATGCTCTATAATCTTTATAGTAATTTCCTTTTTCCATCATTAATAAAAAATCTTTTATATTTTCTTCTAGCCCACTATACTCTTTTAATTTAGCACCACCACCAGCCCTTAGATATTCATCGTCACCAACTGCTCTTCTTCCAAAATAATTATTAGCACGTTTTGCTGTAGGTGCGTTTTCAAATTGACCATACCCACTCTCTACTACAGCTATAGTTGCCACAACAGCAGGATCTATTTTTCTTACAATAGATTCTTCTGGAAATTTTATAATTTCCTTTTTAGCTAAATCATATACAAATTTAGGAAATTTTTCTTTAGATATAGTTTGATTATTCATTATTATTTTTATTATTATTACTAAGATTATTATTATTATAAATAATATCTTATATTTCACTTACCCTTAACATGTTTTTGGGTTTTAGGAGGTTGTTTTACGGAACCACCAGGTCCTGCCCAAAATACTTTATTTGCCCAATAGGCGGCACTTGTACTACCTCTAGCAATATTTTTTGCATGCCTTGCTTTAAAACTCTTTCTAGCTTCTGGGCTATAATTATGTCCCATCTTCTGATCACCAAATCTTATAACCTTTATTCCACCATTATTTTTAACAGCGACAATAGCTTTTTTAGTAGGATGTGATGGTGTTCGTTTTGGTTGATTTAAATTTGTTAAGCCATATCTTTTAAGTTTTTCTTTAATATTAGTTGTCATAAATTAACTTGTCTATATTGCTTTACTTTTTTAGCAATACTTTTAGGTTGCTTTACAAATTGTTTTCCCTGCCTCTTACCCTCACGTTTTGCTTTTGTTGTAGCTGCATATTCTGCAGGAGTTAAAGATTTAATAGCTGCCTCTGGTAAATATCGTTCTCCAGTTTTTGAAGATGGTTTACCAGATTTAGTTCTCCACTTTTGATCTCCCCATGCCTTTAAGGATTTTTGACTTTTTGCAAGAGCCATTACAGATTCCTCTCTCTTCTTATACTTTCTTTACCTTTTTTAAATATAGATGCAACTTGTGTTTTACCCATAACCCTTGCTCTTTGTTCACCAACAGTTAGTATTTGTATTTTTCTAGCATATGGTTTATTTATTCTTTTTACTTTAGCAACAGTTCGTCTAGCATCCATAGGAGTAGCAAATTTTATACCAACGGTATCTTTAGGATTTTCATCTGTGTATAATCTACGACCAGATCCTTTTGGTTTTTTACCTGTTCCTACCTTAGGGTCTCTTTTTATTTTTGTAATCATTATTTATATCCACCACCTTTAGCCTTATAACTTTTAGCTAATAATTGTGCTTTTCGTGCTGACCATTGACCAGCGGCAGTTCCCATAACTGCTCTTGATTTAATAGAATTAAATAATCTTTTTCTTAAAGATGGCTTTGTATAATTACCAGCTTTATTTACTGTACTTTTATTTTTCATTATTATATAACTTGTTTTAAATTAATATTATTCCACTGGGGAGCAGTTGTGTTGCCTCTGCTATTATATCAATAGATATAAGTAGAATTATTAATATCCTAGTTCATCATACATTTGATGATCTATATAATTAAAACTATTTGTATTTATTTCTTTTAGATTTTGTTCTCTATCTAAAAATTTATATTCAATCTTTGTAGTGCAAAAATCAGTATTTATAATTTCACATATCTTTTCTGGATTAAAATTACCACAAGAATATAAATCAAATTGCATTAAGGATGGATTAACTTCATCCCAAATATGCATAGCAATATGAGAAGTTTCTATTATAACAATACCAGTTAGACCACGATTACCAACCATATTACAATATTTAATATATGGTCCCATCATAATATTCATTCCAATAGTTTTTATAAATTTCTTTAACCATTGTTGTAGAAATTCCTCATCCATAGGTGGGCTTATTGTTTCTGCCCTTACGATTAAATGTTTGTGAACTAATAATTTATTTTTCACTTTTTTTATTTTTTTCAGTATTTTCGTACTGATAATCGTATTCTCCTATTTCTTTTTCTACAGTAGTCCATTTAGGTTGATCCTCAACACTCCATGTATAGGTATTAACTAGTCTATTAATTAATGGTGGTTCATTCCAATTAACACCCATATTAGAATCAAATACTCTTATTCTATTATTAGGTTGTATAGCAAAATTACCATTATCCATTTCTATTACATGACCACATTTATGCTGATCTGGTTTAGATGCATAGCCAAAATCTAATTCATTAAAATCACCTTCAGACCAGTCTAGAGTGAAGAGATACTTGCCAAGCTGTTCTTTCTTATTTCTTTGTAGAAATTTAATTTTACTTCCTGCTAATTGATGAAAGGTTGTAACTGCAATATTGTATGAGAAACTATCCCATAAACATAGTTCTGATAATGGTTGTTCAGGTATACCTTCTTCATTACAGAAAGCAGATATAGGTGACCGCCACCATACA
>Ga0194123_10001404_pt1 | contig 36668 bp, 34 predicted proteins | sample TA2MahsurfametaG_5_FD_155479 | JGI IMG/M metagenome (GOLD analysis project Ga0194123, IMG submission 155479) | Freshwater microbial communities from Lake Tanganyika, Tanzania - TA2015023 Mahale A surface | ecosystem: Environmental > Aquatic > Freshwater > Lake | place: Tanzania: Lake Tanganyika... | reverse complement strand
GCCGCTGTCGCCGCCCGTGGTGTCGATGGACGTGGAGCAGCCCGTCCCGACAACGCGGACGCAGCCGCAGGCGAACCAGTTGCAGGACAAGTCCTCGCAGTCAGGGCATTGGGCCGCCGCCTGGAAGGAGATCGCCGTGGCCGCCGCCCCGGCGGCAATCATGGACTTCGACATTTCGAGCCTGGCTCCTTTGCGTCGGCTGAGTGCGGCGCCGACCCCACACGAAGACTATGGTGGCCGTGCAAGCGTGGCGCTTCAAGGATGAATCGCGTTGATTTCCAAAAATAAACGACCCCGCTCGGGGAGGCATCCAGCCGAGACGGGGCCGATCCAGGGCTTGTCGGGCCCGCACCTCATGGGCCCTCGTTCAAGTGGGCCCCCACCGCTCGGGCCCGTGTGTCAGGGGCCCTCACTGCACGGGCCCGTGTTCTGCGGTGCGGGGCCGAGACCGATCAGGTCCCGCACTTGGCAGCCCTCCCTCACGAGGCGCTGCGTGTTCCGTTCGTCCCCGGCGCATCCCTCCATGCGCCGGAGACATCGAGAAGGTCGAATTCAGCGCGGGGCATGCAAGCAGAGGCGTCGCGATTTTCGTCGCATCCGTTCGCCTGCCCCGATAAGGGTGGCCCTCCGCGCTAGCCTCCGCAGGTGGGTTCCGTCTGTGCCGCCTGCGGGCCGTTCGGAAAGCCTGCGGAAAGCCTCCCGAATCCCGCTCCAGGACTCCCTCCAGGACTCCCTCCAGGACCCCTTCCAGGACCCCTTCCAGGACCCCATGAAGCGCCACCTCGCGGTCTACACCGGAAGCTTCGACCCGATCACGCTCGGCCACCTCGACGTGCTGGCCCGCACCCGCGGCATGTTCGACGAGGTCGTGCTGGCGATCGGCCACAACCCGACCAAGCCCGCGCTCTTCAGCTTCGAGGAACGCCTCGACCTGGCTCGTGCCTGCGTTGCCGACCTCGTGAAGTCCGAGCCCGGCGGCGCGCCGGTGCGCGTCGAGACCTACTCCGGCCTGACCGTCGACTTCGCGCGCTCGGTGGGCGCCGCGGCCATCGTGCGCGGCATCCGCAACGTGAGCGACCTCGCCAGCGAGTGCCAGCTCGCCATCACCAACCGCCAGGTGGCGGGCATCGAGACGGTGTTCGTGGTGACCGGCGAGAACTTCGCCTACACCAGCTCCAGCCTCATCAAGCAGATCGCCGCCTTCGGCGGCACGCTCGACAAGCTCGACCCGCTGGTGCCGTCGCGCGTGATCGAGGCGCTTGCGGCGAAGAAGCGCGACTCGCGCAACCCGCTCGGCAAGCTGGCGGCGGAGCATCATGGCGGGGACGGCGGCTGAGCCTACGATCCGCGCCCCATGGCCCAGTTCCGCGTCATCTCCATCGGCACGCTCGCGCACAACCCGCTGTGGGGCGAGCGCGGCGACGTGCGCCCGGGGCATGCGACCACCGTGCTCGTCGAGGCGGGCGACGCGACGATCCTCGTCGACCCGTCGCTGCCGGAGCAGATCCTGGTGCCGCGTCTTGCGGAGCGCAGCGGGCTGAAGCCCGACGCGGTGACGCACGTGTTCCTGACGAACTTCCACCCGCTGCGGCGGCGCGGCCTGGCCGCGTTCGACGATGCGCAGTGGCTGGTGGGCGAGCTCGAGCGCGAGGCGATCGGCGCGCAGCTCGTCGGCAAGTACCAGGAGGCCGAGGAGGCGGGTGACGCGGACCTCGCGGCGTCGCTGCGCGCGGAGGTCGCGCTGCTGCAGCGATGCAGGGCCGCGCCGGACCGGCTTGCGGAGGGCGTCGACCTCTTCCCGCTGTACGGCGTCACCCCTGGCAGCTGCGGGCTGCTCCTCCCGCAGCCTTCCATGACGGTGCTCGTCGCGGGCGACGCGGTCGCCACCAGCGAGCACCTTGCAGCCGGGAAGGTGATCTCGCCGGTCTTCAACCTCGAGCAGTCGCAGGAGAGCTTCCGCGAGGCCGTGGAGATCGCGGACCTCATCGTGTGCGGGCGCGATAATGCCGTGGTGAATCCGCTGCGCCGCTGAGCGCGGCGCGCGCCGAGCGGCGCGTGCGGCACCTCCGCGCGCCGGGTGCGCCTGCGGCTCGTTCACCTACAATCCCGGTTCCATGGCCGAAGGAACCACGCCCGTCACGCTGCGCGACCTCGGTCGCATCGCCCGCTCCGGCCAGCGCTTCTCCTGCCTCACCTGCTACGACGCCACCACGGCGAGGTGGCTCGAGCGAGCGGGCGTGGAGGTGCTGCTCGTCGGGGACACCGCGGCGGAGATGGTGCTCGGGTTCCCGTCCACGGTGCATGCGCCGCTCGACTTCCTGGTGACGCTCACGGCGGGCGTGAAGCGCGGCGCACCGGGCCGGGTGGTGATGGCCGACATGCCGTTCATGAGCTACCAGGCCGACGATGCCGAGGGCATCCGCAACGCGGGCCGCTTCATCACCGAGGGCAACGCCGACTGCGTGAAGATCGAGGCCGACCGCTCGTTCGCGCCGCTCGTCGAGAAGATGGCCCGGGCCGGCATCCCGGTGGTGGCGCACGTGGGCAGCAAGCCGCAGCAGGCCAAGATGAAGGGCGGCTACGCCAGCACCGGCCGCACCGCCGAGACGGCGCTCCGGGTGCTGCACGACGCGGCTGCGCTTGAGGCCGCGGGTGCGTGCATGCTGCTGGTGGAGGCCTGCCCGGCCGAGGTGACGCAGCTGGTGGTCGAGCGCGCCACGGTGCCGGTGATCGGCTGCGGCGCGGGCCCCGCCTGCCACGGGCAGGTGGTGGTGCTGCACGACATTCTCGGGATGACGCACTGGCAGCCGTCGTTCGCGCGGCCGCTCGCGCAGGTCGGTGCCGAGGTGGAGCGCGCGGCGCGCCTGTGGCGCGAGCGCGTGCGCGATGGCGAGCTCGGCGAGCACCCGTACGCGATCGCGCCCGACGAGCTGGCGCGCCTGCAGCAGATGGCGGGCGCGGCCTCATGAGCCAGCCGGGCGTGCTGGCCCGTTCGCTGCCGGCGCTCCTGCTTGCGGTGGCGGCGGGCATGTCGCTGTGGGCGGTGCCGCGCCTCATGCGCATCGCCAGCACGGAGCGCGCCTCGCGCACCATGGACGCGGCCGCCGGCCGGCTCGATGGCGCCAACGCGCTGGAGGCGATGAGCGCCGCGATGCGCGACGTCGCCCTCGCCGTGGAGCCCGCGGTCGTGCACGTGAGCGTGGCGTCGCAGGCCAAGGGCAGGCTGGGGACGCGCGACTTCACGCAGTCGGGATCGGGCTGGATCTGGGACGCCGCGGGCCACGTGGTCACCAATGCGCACGTGGTGGACGGCGCCGCCGCGCTCGAGGTGCAGCTCCACGACGGATCGCTGCACGCCGCCGAGCTGGTGGGCCTCGACCCGCGCACGGACATCGCGGTGCTGCGGATCGGCGCGGACGGACTGCTCCCGGCGAAGCGGTCGAACGACCTGCCATCGCAGGGTGACCTCGTGTTCGCGTTCGGGTCGCCGTTCGAGTTCCGCTTCAGCATGTCGAGCGGCATCGTGTCGGGCGTGGGGCGCAGCGCTGGCCTCGCCGAGGTGGAGTACGAGAGCTTCATCCAGGTGGACGCGGCCATCAACCCGGGCAACTCCGGCGGCCCGCTCACGGACGTGCGCGGGCGCGTGATCGGCATCAACACCGCCATCGCCACCGGGCGCGGCAGCATGGTGGGCAGCGGGCAGTTCGCGGGGATCGGCCTCGCCATCCCCATGTCGATCGCCGAGAACGTGGTGGAGCAGCTCATCGCGCACGGCGGCGTGTCGCGCGGGTTCCTCGGCGTCGGCGTGCAGGACGCGCGCCGGCTGCGGCTCGGCGGCTCGCGCAACCCGCTGCTGCGCGCCGCGGCCGAGGCCATCCCCGGCGAGGCGGCGGTGGTGACCTCGGTGGCGCCCGGTAGCCCCGCCGAGGCCGCGGGCATCCAGCCGGGCGACGTGATCGTCGGCATCGGCGGCCGCCGCATCGAGTCGAGCGACGAGGTGATGAGCGAGGTGGGAACCAAGCGCCCGGGATCCGAGCTTGCGCTCGACGTGGTGCGCGCGAGCGACGGGGACGGGGCGCGCCGCCAGCTGACCGCGCGCCTCGGCACGCTCGACCCGAACATCAACGCGCCGTTCCTGGTGGAGGCGTTCCGCCGCGCGGGGCTGCTGCGCCTTGCCGACGGCGAGCGCGGCATGCGCCGGGGCGTGAGCGTGGGCGAGTCGCGCGGCGACATCGCCGCGAGCGTTCCTCCGGGGTCGCTGATCGTCGCCTTCGAGGGCATGCGGGTGGCGAGCCTGGACGACCTGTGGGTGCGCGCGATGCGGAGCGCGGTGGCCGGCGTGCGCCTGGCGTCGCCGCCCTCGGCGCTCCTCACGGTGGTGCTGCCCGACGGCAGCGAGCGCGACGTGGACGTGCCGCTGCGCTAGGCCCGCGGGGCGCGGGAAGCGCGCGTTTCCCGGTAGGATTCCGGGCCCGATGGCCGCGGCGAACGCTCCAACCCCGACCTCCGCAGCGGCCGGCCGGCCGATCCTCGAGGTGTCGGACCTGCGCACGCACTTCCCCATCCGCAAGGGGCTGCTGCAGCGCGTGGTGGGGCACCACAAGGCCGTGGACGGCGTGTCGTTCTCGATCGCGCGCGGCGAGACGCTGGGGCTGGTCGGCGAGTCGGGCTGCGGCAAGACCACCGTCGGCCGCACCGTGCTTGCGCTGCAGCCGGCCACCGGCGGGCAGGTGCTGTTCGAGGGCAAGGACGTGTTCCGCCAGGATGCGGCCAGCCTGCGCCGCATGCGGCGCGACATGCAGATCATCTTCCAGGACCCGGGCGGCAGCCTCAACCCGCGCATGCGCGTGGGCACGATCGTGGGCGAGCCGCTCGAGGTGCACGGGCTTGCCTCCGGCGACGAGCTGCGCTCGCGCGTCGAGCAGCTGATCGAGCGCTGCGGGCTGGGGCGTGCGGCGCTCGACCGCTACCCCCACGAGTTCTCCGGCGGGCAGCGGCAGCGCATCGGCATCGCCCGCGCGCTGGCGCTCGAGCCGAAGCTCATCGTCTGCGACGAGCCGACGAGCGCGCTCGACGTGAGCGTCCAGAGCGAGATCCTCAACCTGCTGGCCGACCTGCAGGACCAGCTGGGGCTGAGCTACCTCTTCATCAGCCACGACATGGCCGTCATCCACCACGTCTGCGACCGCATCGCGGTGATGAAGGACGGCAGGATCGTGGAGGAGGGCACCCGCGACGAGGTGATCGGCGCGCCCCGAGACGGGTACACCAAGCGCCTGCTCCTTGCGGTGCCGGAGTGCGACCCGCGGGTGGACGAGGCGAAGCGCAGGGAACGAAAGGCCATGCTGGCCATGGAGGTGGAGCGATGAACGTGCCTCAGGCGCCAATGTCCCCCGAGCAGGCCGCGCGCAACCGGCGCATCATCGTGCTGGTGACGGCGGTGTTCGTGGCGAGCTGCATCGGCGTGATCGTCTGGGCGCGCATGGTGGTGAAGGGCGCGCAGGCCGAGGCACGGCTCACCGATTCCGCGCTGCGTTCGGCGGCATGGGCCATCCTCTGCTACGCGGACGCAAACGACGGCTCGTTTCCCACGTCCGATGCCGCGCTCCGTGCCGGCGGCCCGGGCCGCGCGCCTGCGGGCGGGAAGCCGTGGCCGTCGAGCGTCGATGCCGCGCTGGGCGGGCTGCCGGCCATGGACGCGGGCGAGGCGCTCGCGCGCATCGGCGTGACCTGGGGCCCGACGGCCGACGTGGTCCCGAACATCAACTCCAAGGGCAGGCCCGCGACCGTCGGCACGGTGGATGCCGTGAACGGGTGGCTTGCCGAGTACGCGCGCGACCGGTCGCGGTCGGGCGGCACGCCGAAGGAACAGAGGAGCGACTCGAAGTGAACCAGGCGCACGCCACCGAGCATCCCGCCGCGGCCCCGGCCGCGATCCGCGTCGTGCAGCCCGAGGCGCCGCCGCGCGACGTCATGGGCGGCGCCGCGCGCTGGGAGATCCCCTGCCTCGACCACGGGTTCGTGGCGCTCGTCGACTGCATGCCGCGGCTGGTGCCGGAGGGCAAGACCGGCGACTTCGCCGTGGTGCAGAGCGCGCGCGTCAGCTACGGGCAGGGCACCAAGCAGGTGAGCGAGGACCGCGGCCTCGTGCGCTACCTGATGCGGCACCGCCACTCGACGCCGTTCGAGATGGTCGAGTTCAAGTTCCACATCGCCATGCCCATCTTCGTGGCGCGGCAGTGGATCCGCCACCGCACGGCCAACGTCAACGAGTACTCGGCGCGCTACTCGATCATGCCCGACCGCTTCTACCGCCCGAGCGTGGACGCCGTGCGCAAGCAGTCGAAGTCAAACCGCCAGGGCGGCGACGAGCCGATGGACGCGGGCACGGCCGAGGACTTCCTGAGGCTCCTCGAGAAGGCCGAGCACCTGTACCAGGACTACATCGGCCTCACCGAGAAGGGCGTTGCCCGCGAGATCGCGCGCGCGGCGCTGCCGGTGAGCGTCTACACCGAGTGGTACTGGAAGTGCGACCTGCACAACATCTTCCACTTCCTGAGCCTGCGCATGGACCCGCACGCGCAGCTGGAGATCCAGGTGTTCGCGAAGGCCATGTACGAGATGCTGAAGCCGATCGTCCCGGTCAGCTGCGAGGCGTTCGAGGACTACCGGCTCGAGTCGATGCACCTCACGCGGCTCGAGATCGAAGCCGTCCGCAGCGGCAAGCCGCTGGCCACGGAGAACAGGCGCGAGGCCGCGGAGTGGGAAGCGAAGAAGGCGCGGCTGGGGCTGGCCTGAGCGGGCGTCAGCGCTGCGGCTTGTCGGGGGGCTTGGCCACCAGGCCGACGAGCGGCGCGCCGTTGCCCGGCTCGATCTGCACCAGGACGATCGGCGTGGGCTGGAAGTAGCGGAACCAGCCGCCGGGGAACGGACCCTCGCCGCGCTCGTCCCAGAAGGAGTCGATCGGGAGGTCGATGGTCTGCCCCGCCGCGAGCGCATCCACGTGGCGCACGTAGCGTCGGTTGAGCCAGAGGTGGAAGTCGGCGTAGCCGGTGGCGGTGGGGTTCACCAGGCGGAGCCGACCGTTGGCGAGGTCGGGGATGGCCTGGATGTCCGCCACCGAGGCCTGCGCCAGCTGCTCGGGATAGGCGCGCGTGGCCTTGCTCGGGTCGTACGGGTAGCGCTGGCACGCGCCGGCGACCAGCGCACCCGCGGCCAGCGCACCCGCGGCCAGGAGGGCCGTGGCGAGAGGGCGCGTCGCGGAGCGGGAGGTCTGCATGCCGCGCGTAGTATCCACGATTCCCTGCAACCCGCCATGGGCGTCGAGCTGTCTCCCTCCGGCATTCCCGCGCGAACGCTGTCCAGGCCGGTCGAGGAGACCGCCCGGCTGGCGCGCGCCGACCCCCGCGTCACGGCGCTCGTGCCCGGGTTCGATGCGCCGTTCTTCCAGGCAGGGCTTGCCGGGTACTCCGACGGCGCGATGCGGCTGGTGGCTCGGGCGCAGGGCGCGCCGTTCTGCGTCACGGAGGCGCTGCTCGACCGCACGCTGATCAACGGGGGCAAGGGCCGCCGCAAGGAGGACCCGGACCTCATCGCGAGCGAGGTGGGGATGGGCGAGCTGGAGGACAACCGCGCCGCGGGCCTCGATGACCACCCGCTCGCCGGGCAGGTGATGGGCAGCTGGCCCGACGAGATGGCGCGCGGCGCCGAGATCCTCTGCGGCATGGGGCACGAGGTGATCGACGTCAACCTCGCGTGCCCGGTGAAGAAGATCAAGCGCAAGGCGCGCGGCGGGCACTTCCTGGCGTGCCCGGACGATGCCGTCGGCATCCTGCGCGCCGTGCGCGACGCGGTGCCCGCGGGCACGCCGTGCACCGTGAAGCTGCGGCGCTCGTTCAGCGACACGCAAGAGATGGAGCGGAACTTCGAGCGCATCTTCGATGCCGCCTACGAGCTCGGGTACGCGTGGTCCACGGTGCACTGCCGCACCGTCGAGCAGAAGTACCACGGCCCCGGCCGGTGGGAGTTCCTGCGCGACCTGGTGCGCCGCCGTCCCGACCGCGTGATCTTCGGCTCCGGCGACGTGTGGACCGTGCTCGACATCTTCCGCATGATCGACGTGTGCGGGGTGCAGGGCGTGAGCGTGGCGCGCGGCTGCATCGGCAACCCGTGGATCTTCCGGCAGGCGCGCGACATGATGGCGGGGCGCGAGCCGATGGGCCCCTCCGTCGCCGAGCAGCGCGAGGTGCTGCTTGCGCACTGGCGCTTCAGCGAGGTGATCCACGGCGAGCGGCGGACGGGGCGGCACATGCGCAAGTTCGGCATCAAGTTCGCGCAGCACCACCCGCATGCCATGGACGTGAAGCGCGACTTCATCCGCTGCGAGACGGGCCAGGAGTGGCGCGAGGTGATCGAGCGCCACTACGGTCCCGAGGCCGAGTCGCGCGCGCTCGAGTCCGGCTGGCGGCCCGCGCGGGTGACCGATGCGTCCGCGGCGATGGCGATGGCCGACGCGGACCTCGATTGCGGCGATGCGGGGTGCGCAACGAGCAGCGGGTCGGGCGGCCTGTAGCCGAACAGCTCGACGCTGCCCGGGACGGGCGGCTGCTCGGGGTCGGTGCGTCCGGACACCGCGAGGAAGCGGGTGGGCCCGACGGGCGTCCGCCCGCGCCCGCTGCCGAACGCGAGGCCTGCCCCGAACCCGGCGCCCGCGCCCGGCGAGCGCGCCTGCAAGCGCAGCAGGGCGCCGCCCGACCATGGCATCACCCATGCGCTCCCGGCGTCCTCTCCGCCTTCGTCATCGCCCGGTGCGCCGACGGCAAGGAACCCCTCGCCGAGTGCCACGGCAAGCCCGAAGCCGCTTCCGTCGGCGAGGTCCGGCGCGTGGACGGGCGAGATGCGGTTCCAGGCGTTGCCCTCGAGCGCCCAGCGGGCGACGGCGCCCGTGCGGCGGGCGGTGTCGGGGTGGCGCGCGATGGGCGCCCCTGCGGCGAGCTGCCCGCCCGCGAGCGTGACGGAGGCACCGAGCCATCCGTGCACGCCCGCGGACGTGCGCAAGGAGCAGGTGAGCTGCCATCGGCCTGCGATGCGGCGCGCGACGTGCACGTCGCCGTCGCGGGGGAGCGAGGTGCCGGCACCGGGTTCGCCGATGGCCATCCAGTCCCCGTCGATGGCGATGGCGGCACCGAACCGGGCGCTCGCGGCGGGGGTGGGCGGCAGCAGCCGGGCTACGTGCACGGGCACGGGGCCGAGGTCCGTGCGCTCGAGCTCGTAGATGTCCACCGCGCCGGTGTCCCAGGTGGCACCGTCGTGCCGCGGCGAGCCCACCGCGAAGGTCAGGCCGTCGGTGGCCACGGCGGCCCCGAACTCCGACGCAGGCTGCGGTTCGGGACAGGCGATCTCGTCGATCGACCGCGTTCCGTCGTGGGCGAGGTAGACGAGGTGCGCCTGCCCCGAACTGCAGCCCGCGCGCCGGCAGCCCGCGAAGGGGCTGCCCACCACCACCTTGCGGTCGGCGGCCGCGAGCGCGGTGGCGAACCCCGCGCCGCGGTCCCCGGCGGGGTGCGACTCCGTTGCGGTCGAGTCGGACGGGAGCCCGAATCCCGCGCGGATGGCGTGCAGCAGCAGGGTGGGCATGCCATCGCCGATGTCGGCATCGCGGCACGGGCCCGTGACGATCGTCCCGCTGCATGCCGCGATGGCTGGCCCGATGGTGCCGGGGACGGCGCGTTCAGGGTTGACGGTGCGGACCCACCGCCAGGCGGGCGGCGGGGCGTCGGGGTGCGCGGCCGCGGCCACTGCGGCCAGCGCGGCGGAGGCAAACAGGGTGGCGGCGCGTGACGGCGCGATGCGCGCCGGAGCGATGGTGCGGTTGCTGTCCATGGTGCCCATGGTGGGCGTCCCGCGGAAGCGCACCGGATGGCGCCGCCTTTTTTCCGCAGGAAAGTGCGCGGTCGCGCGGTGACCGGACCGTCCTTACGATGCGCCGCGCCCGCACGGGCAGGAGCCTCTTCCATGCACGCAGCAAGCGAGATCTACAGGGACGGCGCGGACGAGTTCGAGGGCTACCTTGCGTTCGACGGCGCCGCGGGAAAGCGCCGCCCCGCGGTCCTGGTGTTCCACCAGTGGTCGGGCTGCTCGTCGTTCGAGCGGGAGAAGGCCGACTGGCTGGCGGGGCTCGGCTACGCGGCGCTTGCGGTCGACATGTACGGCAGGGGCCGGCGCGGCAGCAATCCGCAGGAGAACGGGGCGCTCATGACGCCGCTCGTCGAGGATCGCGCGCTGCTGCGGCGGCGGGCCGGGGCTGCGCTTCGGCACGTGCGTTCGCTCTCCATGGTGGATGGCGATCGCGTCGGCGCGATCGGCTTCTGCTTCGGCGGGATGTGCGCACTGGACGTGGCGCGCGCGGGGATGGACGGCGTGCGGGGCGTGGTGAGCATGCACGGGCTGCTGGGCGCGCCCGGTGCCGGGCTGGCGCGGCCCGCGTCCGTTCGTGCCCGCGTGCTCGCGCTGCACGGATGGAACGACCCGATGGCACGGCCCGAGGCCGTCAACGCTTTCGCGCGCGAGATGCATGACCATGGCGCCGACTGGCAGCTGCATGCGTTCGGCGGGTGCGGGCACGCGTTCACAAACCCCGCGGCGCAGGATCCGAAGGGCGGCATGCAGTACAGCGCGCTCGCGGACGCCCGCAGCTTCGCGATGACGAGGGACTTCCTCGCGGAGGTCTTCGGGCCGGCGTGGGAGGCGAAGACGGTCGCGTGCCCCTGGCCCGCGTGAAATCCGTTCCCGGATTCACGGCTTGACGGAGTGCGTCGTCTCGCTGCCGTCGGGCTTGCGCGCGACCACGTCGAACTGGCAGCCGCGCGCGAGCGGCAGCTTCGCGGCCCCCGAGGCATCGGCCTTCGCCCGCGCGATGAGTTCTCCGCCCCAGTAGACGTAGAGGTCGGCGGGTCCGCCGCCGGGGAGCGCGAAGGCATGCTCCACGGGATCGGAGTAGAAGCGCGTGATGTTGAGCGCCGGCACGTACTCGATCTCGAACGCCCACACGAGGGGGTACTTGATGTTCGTGGGGCGCCAGACCGCCGCGTACACGGCATGCACCCAGTCGTCGGGGTCGGTCTCGGTGCGGCAGCGCTCCTCGACCCAGTCCACGCCGCGCGGGTCGCTTCCGGAGTCGCCCACGTTGTGCCAGCGGTCCCACCAGACCTCGACCCAGTTGTGGTTGCCCTGCACCTTCTTCCACGCGGGGCACCCGGCCATCCGCGCGGGGATGCCGCAGGCGCGGCACGCGTCGATCACCAGGATGCTGAGCCCGGTGCAGCTGGCATAGCTCAGTTCCATGCTCTCGTAGGGCGACTGGTCGGGCTTGCGGCGCTTCGTCGCGTGGAAGTGCACGTTGAGCATGTCCGGCAGCTTGTCGTTGATCCACTTGACCGCGTCGATCGGGTCCCTGAACTTCCACGCCTCCTTGGTGAAGCGGTCGAAGAAGTCCTGGCGCCAGTCATCGCGGCGCTCGTTGACGCTCGCGTAGGGCAGCACGTACTGCCGGAAGATCGACTCCGGCAGGTCCTTGCCCCACGGCGCCTCGCGGCGCGCGCGCTCCGCGAGGCGGACGTTGCGCACGAGGAAGTCGGCCTTCAGCGCATGGAGGTCGGGCTCGGGCATGGTGGCAATGAGCCACTCCATGTCCGCGCGATGCTCGGGCTCGATGGCCTCGACGGCCTTCTTGAGCTCGCCGCCGTTGCCGCCCGCGCGCTCGATCGCGCGCGCGTAGTCGGGCTGGCTCTCGGCCGGAACGGTGCCGGGCTCGCGGGGCATCACCGGGCACTCGACGGGCGGCGCGGCCTGCATTGCGGGGGCAGGGCCTGCGGCAGCGGGCGCGGAGGCTTGGAGCGCGATGGAGAGGAGCAGGATTGTCATGGTCGGTGCGGGGCCCGGGCGCGATCGCGAGCGGGCACTTCTCTGGGGAAACAATTGGTGCCAAGCTAACCGGGATCGGATTTACCAGCTGCGCTTGCCGCGGCGGCCCTGCTTGTACTTCGAGCGGTCGCGGCCCTTGCGGCCGCGCTCGCCCTTGCCGGGGCCGAAGCCGCCGCCCTCGCGGGGCGCGGTGCCGGCCTTGGCCTGGCGCACGTTGGTCAGGTCGCGCGGGTTGAGGTTGTCGAGGTCACGTCGCGGCGCGAGCTTCGCCACCGCGAGGTCCATGCGCCGCGCGGCGAGGTCGATCATGGTGATCGTCACCTGCACGCGGTCGCCGAGGCCGATCGACATGCCGCTGCGCGGCGCGATGAGACGGCCGGTCAGCTCGTTGACGATCCAGCGGTCCGTGCGCTGCGTGCCCGCGGGCAGCTCGCCGACGCGCGCCACGCCCTCGGCGAGGAACTCCTCGAGGCTGAGGAAAACCAGCGACGTGCCGCTGAGGCCCGTCACCAGCGCGTCGAAGGTGTCCGCCATTCGGTGCTCCTTCAGGTACTGGAGCACCAGGAAGCTGCGGAGGTCGCGCTCGGCGTCCTCGGCGTTGCGTTCCGTCTCGCTGCAGTGCATGCCCACCTTCACGAGCGTGCTCTCGTCCATCACGCGGTCGTCGGCCTCGAGCCGTTGGGCGAGGTCGCGGCGCTTCCTGCCGCCGGTGGCCGTGCCGTTCTCGGTGGCGTCGAGGTATGCCGCGAGCGCGCGGTGCACCGTCAGGTCGGGGTAGCGGCGGATTGGGCTGGTGAAGTGCGCGTAGTGCTCGCTGGCCAGGGCGTAGTGGCCAACGAGCGCGGGCGAGTACGTCGCCTTCGAGAGCGTCCGCAGCACCGCGAAGTGGATCGCACGCGCGCTCTCGCCCCCCGCGGTGGCCTGCAGCAGCGCCTGCAGGTCGCGCCGGGTCGGCTCCTCGGGAAGCCGGTACTTGGCGATGCGCGCGAACATGCGCAGCTCCTCGAGGTCGCCGAACGCCGGCTCCGGGTGGATGCGGCGCAGGAGCGGCAGTTTGAGGTCGCTGAACGTGCGCGCGAGCGCCTCGTTCGCCTCCACCATGAACATCTCGATGAGCGTGTGCGTGAAGCTCGTGTCCTCGCGCTCCACGCCGGTGACGTGGCCCGACTCGTCGAACACCAGGTCGACCTCGGGCAGGTTGAGGCTGATCATGCCGTCGGCGCGGCGGCGCTCGCGCAGCAGCGCGGCGAGGCGGTTGGAGAGCCGCAGCGCGTCCACCACGTCCGGGTCGTAGGCGGTGTCGGTCTTGGCGTGCGCGCGCGCGCGGCCGGGGTCGCCGTCGATCACCGCCTGCGCCTCGATGTACGTGAAGCGCTTGCGGCTGCGGATCACGGTGGCCGAGAGCCGGTGCGCCACCGGCTTGCCGTGCGAGTCGAAGGTGATGAAGACGCTCTTGCAGAAGCGGTTGACGCCCTCCTGCAGGCTGCAGATGCCGTTGGAGAGGATCTCCGGCAGCATCGGGATGACCAGCCGCGGCAGGTACACGCTGTTGCCGCGCTCGCGCGCCTCCTCGTCGAGCGCGCTGCCGGGGCGGACCCAGTGCGCGACGTCGGCGATGTGCACGCCGAGCTCCCACTCGCCGCGGTCGGCATCGTGGCGGATGCTGATGGCGTCGTCGAAGTCGCGCGCGTCGGGCGGGTCGATCGTGAAGATGAGCTGTGCGGTGAGGTCCTCGCGGTCCTCCCACGGGCCGTCGCGCTCCTGCTCGAAGCGGCGCGTGGCCTCGCGGGCCTCCTCGACCGCCGCCTCGGGGAACTCCGTCCGCAGCCCGAACACGTCGATCACGGCGCGCGTCTCCACGTCGGGCCGCCCGGCCTCGCCGAGCACCTCGAGCAGCACGCCCTCGGCGAAGTCGAGCTCGGTCGGGTACTTGATGATCTCGAACACGACCTTGTCGCCGGCCTTGGCGCCCTTGGCGCCGGGGTCGCGCACCACCACTGGGTCGCGCAGCGCCTTGCCGTCGGGCACCACCAGCCACTCTCGGCCGTCCTTGGTGAGCGTGCCCGCAAACCGCGCCTGGCCGCGCTCGACCACCTCGACCACGCGGCCCGTGGGCCCGTCCTGCGCTCCCTTGCCCGGGCGCCCGCCGCCGCCGCCCTTGCGCAATACGCGCACGCGGACTCGGTCGCCGTTGAGGGCGTCCTTGGTCATGCCCGCGGGAATGAAGAGGTCGCCCTCGCGCGTGGGCCGGTCCGGCACCAGGAACCCGAACCCGCGCGCGTTGAGCTTGAGCCGGCCCTCGATCTCCTCGCCGTAGCGGGGCAGCCGCAGCTTGCCGTCGCCCCCCACCTCGAGCCGCCCCTCGGCCTGCAGCTCCTCCACCGCCTTCTCGAACTCGTGCGCATCCTCGGCCGGCACGCGCATCTGCCGCCGCACCTCGTCGAGGTCGACGGGGCGGTAGTTGTCGTAGGCGAGGTGGTCCTCGATGCGCTGGATGAAGCGAAGCGTCACGGATGGAGGGTACTTGCCGCCGTTAGTGCTTCCCGCGGGAGTTGCCGCCCTTGGAGGGCTTCTTCGGGGAATTCGCCCCGTGCCGCCCCGCAGCGCCGGACTTGCCTGCGCCCGCGCCGGCCGCGCGCTGGCGCGCGATGGCATCGCGGAGGTTGCCCGCGCCGCGGCCGTCGCGCGCGGGATGCGTGGAATTGAGCTTCTCCTCGCTCTTGGGTGCGGACACGGCGGGCGCATCCTTGGCAGGCGCGGCGGACGGGCCGCCGGTGGTGGCCTTCGCCTCGCCCGCGGGCGCGGCCGGCGCGCTCGCATCGCCGGCGCCCTTCGACGCGCCGGAGGCGGCGCCGGTCTCGACGGCGTCGCCTGATCTCCCGCCGGACAGGATGGCGAAGCCGATCCCCACCTTGCGCCGGGCGGTGGCGCGGCCGCACTTCGGGCACTCGCGCTCGGGCTCGGCCTTGATCGACTGGAAGCGCTCCCACTGCTTCCCGCACTTGATGCACTCGTATTCGTAGGTCGGCATGGTCAGGACCGCTCCGCGCCCATCACGGCGCCACGGCCACCTTCGCCGCCCGCAGCACCGTGTCGCCGAGCCGGTAGCCGGGCTGCAGCGTCATGCTCACGTGGCCGCTCGCGATGCCGGCGACGGGCTGCTGCATGATGGCCTCGGCGTGATGCGGGTCGAACGCATCGCCGGCCGTCGGCTGGATGAGCTCGACGCCCGAGCGCTCGAGCGCTCGGATCAGCTCGGTGCGCACCATGCGCAGGCCCTCGATCGCGCCCTCGACGGTCATGCGCGAGGGGTCCTGCGCGAGCGCGAGGTCGAAGTTGTCGAGCACGGGGATGACGTTGCGGACCACGCCGCCGGCCGCGTTCATGCGCAGGCGCGGTTCCTGCTCCATGGTGCGCCGCTGCAGGTTCTGGAAGTCGGCCACCGCGCGGAGCGTGTCCTCCTTCGCCTTCGCCAGCTCGGCCTCCAGCGCGTGGAGGGCGCTCTTCATCTCCTCGCGCTCGGGGGCGCACTCGTCGACGACCGGCTCCGCCTCGCTGTCGGCGCGGTGGTGCGCCTCGCTGTCGGTGCGGTGGTGCTCGTGGTGGTGCCCGTGCGGGCGCTGGTGCGACTTGTCCGCCATGGTTGCATCCTCCGCCGGCGCGTGCCGGTCAGTTGCCGAACGAATCCTTCATCTTGCCCCAGAACCCGCCCCGCCTGCGGGCGGAGTCCTTGCCGCCCTCCTTCTGCACGGGCGGTTCCTTCGACCGTGCCCTGGCGGCCGGCTTGTCCGCGTCGCGCAGCTGCTCGATCAGCTCCCGCTGGCGCGCGCTCAGCTTGCGCGGCACGACCACCTGCACGGCCACCACCAGGTCGCCGCGTCGCCCGTTGCGCAGGTCGGGCACGCCCTTGCCCTCGAGCCGGAACAGCTCGCCGTGCTGCGTGCCGGCCTCGATGGTCGTCTCCGACTCGCCCTCGAGCGTGGGCACCACGACGGTGCCCCCGAGCGCCGCGTCGGCGAACGACACCTCTAGCGCGGTGATGAGGTCGGGGCCCTGGCGCTCGAAGCGCTCGTCCTCGGCCACGCGCACCACGATGTGCAGGTCGCCGCGGACGCCCGTGCCGTCGGGGCTGAGCTGCGGCGGGGGCGGCTCGCCCTCGCCGGCCACGCGCACCACCTGGCCGTCGGAGATGCCCGCGGGCACCTTGACGCTCAGCTTGCGCTGCACGCTGCTGCGACCGTTGCCCTTGCACTCGGTGCACTTGTCCTTCACGATGGTGCGCCGTCCCTGGCAGGCGGGGCAGGTGGTCACCATGCGGAACAGCCCGCCGAGCCCCTGCTGCGCCACCTGGCCCTGGCCGCCGCACGTGGAGCACTCCACGGGCTTGGTGCCGGGCCTGGCGCCGCTGCCCTTGCAGATGCCGCAGACCTCGAGCCGCTTGAACGGGATCTCGCGGTCGCATCCCTTCAGGACGTCGTGCAGCGTGATCTCGACCTCGGTCTCGAGGTCGTAGCCGCGCGCCGGGCCGCGCTGGCGCCGCCCGCCGCCGCCGCCCGCGCCCCCGAAGATGTCGTTGAACATCGAGAAGATGTCCTCGACGTGCATCGAGTTGAAGTCGTGCCCCGCGCGCCCGCGCAGGCCGGCGTGGCCGTGGCGGTCGTAGATGGTGCGCTTCTCGGGGTCGCTGAGCACCTCGTAGGCCTCGGCGCACTCCTTGAACCTGGCCTCGGCGTCCGGGTTGCCCGGGTTCTGGTCGGGGTGCCACTTGATGGCCAGCCGCCGGTAGGCGCGCTTCACCTCGTCGCCCGACGCGTCGCGGGCGATGCCGAGGATCTCGTAGTAGTCGATGGCGGTGCTCATCGGCGCGCGTCCGTCAAGGACCCGAGGCCGGCGGCGGACGGCGCGTGCCGCCCGCCCCGGCCTCGGGATCGCGATCTAGGGATCAGGCCGTGGCGCCGACGGTCGGCTCGGCGTCGTCCTTCAGCTCGGTCACCAGCACGTCGGTGGTGAGCATCAGGCCCGCCACGCTTGCCGCGTTGGTGAGCGCGGTCTTGGAGACGAGGGCCGGGTCGATGATGCCCGCGCGCACCAGGTCCTGGTACTCGCCGGTGGCGGCGTTGTAGCCGAAGCCGTCCTTGCCCTCGAGCACCTTCTCGCACACGAGGTCGCCATCGACGCCCGCGTTCTGCGCGATCTGGCGCGCCGGGGCGCGGAGCGCCTCCGCCAGGATGTCGAAGCCGTGGCGCTCGTCGCCCTTGGCCTTCGAGCGCGCGGCCTCGACGGCCGCGATGGCGCGGAGGAAGCTGACGCCGCCGCCGGGCACGTAGCCCTCCTTGGCGGCCGCGCGGGTGGCGTGGAGCGCGTCGTCGACGCGGTCCTTGCGCTCCTTCATCTCCACCTCGGTGGCGCCGCCGACGCTGACGATGGCCACGCCGCCGCCGAGCTTCGCCATGCGCTCCTGCAGCTTCTCGCGGTCGTAGTCGCTGGTCGAGCGGTCGTGCGCGGCCTGGATCTGGCCGATGCGCGCCTCGATGTCCTTCTTCTTGCCGGCGCCCTCGACGATGACGGTCTCGTCCTTGTTCACCACGACCTTGCGCGCGCGGCCGAGCTCGCCGACCTCGATGCTCTCGAGGCTGCGGCCCGTGTCGCCGGAGAGGAACGTGCCCGCGGTCAGCACGGCGATGTCGCCGAGCATGGCCGTGCGGCGGTCGCCGAAGCCCGGCGCCTTGACGGCGCAGACCTGCAGCACGCCGCGGAGGCGGTTCACGACGAGCGCGGCCAGCGCCTCGTTCTCCACCTCCTCCGCGATGATCAGCAGGGGCTTCTGCATCGTGGCGATCTTGTTGAGGAGCGGCAGGAGGTCCGCGAGGTTCCCGATCTTCTTCTCGTAGATCAGGATGTACGGGTTCTCCAGGACGCACTCGGCCTTCTTCGGGTCGGTCATGAAGTAGGGCGAGATGTAGCCCTTGTCGAAGCTCATGCCTTCCACGTAGTCGAGCGTGGTCTGGTAGCCCTTGGCTTCCTCCACCTCGACGACGCCGTCGGCCCCGACCTTGCTGATGGCCTCGGCGATCATGGCGCCCATCTCGGCGTCGTGGTTGGCGCTGACCGTGGCCACCTTGACCAGGTCGCCCTTGCCGGAGCACTTGCGGGCGCTCTCGGTGATGGCGCCGCAGGCCACCTCGGCCGCGTCGTTGATGCCGCGCTGCACGGCCACGGCGTTGGCGCCGGTGGCGATGAAGCGGAGCCCGCCGTTGAAGATGGCGGCGGCGAGCACGGTGGCGGCGGTGGTGCCGTCGCCGGCCACGTCGGCCGTCTTCTTGGCCACCTGCTGGACCATGCGCGCGCCCATGTTCGCGAACGGGTCGACGAGCTCGACCTCCTTCGCCACGGTCACGCCGTCCTTGGTGACGTGCGGGTTGCCGTAGGCCTTGGCGATGACCACGTTGCGGCCGGTGGGGCCCATGGTGACGGCCACGGCCTGGGCGATCGCGTCGACGCCCTTCTTGAGCTCGGCCTGCGCGGCCGGCGTGAACTTCATCTGCTTGGTGCTGCCCATGTGGGGACTGCCTTCCGTTGGGTGGGTGCGGGTGCGATCAGCCCTCGAGCACGCCGAGCAGTTCGCTCTCGCGCACGATGATGTGCTTGACGTTCTTGATCTCGACCTCGGTGCCGGCGTACTTGCCGAACACGACCGTGTCGCCCTTCTTGACGATCATGGACATGCGCGTGCCGTTGTCGAGCATCTTGCCCGGGCCGGTGGCGACGACCTTGCCCTGCATGGGGCGCTCCTTGGCGCTCTCGGGCAGGAAGATGCCGCTGGCGGTCTTGGTCTCGGCCTCGAGGGGCTTGACGATGACGCGGTCTTCGAGGGGACGAACCTGGGTGGTGGACATTGCTGGTTTCTCCGTGTGTGTTGAGTGTGTTGGTTGAGTCGATCGCGGTGTCGGGTGCGGCCCGGGCTCACATGCCCATCATGCCGCCCATCCCGCCCATCCCGCCCATCCCGCCCATGCCCCCCATGCCGCCGCCGCCATGGTCATGGCCGTGGCCGGCGTCCTCGGACGGGTCCTTGGGCTTCTCGGTGACGATGCAGTCGGTTGCCAGCAGCAGGCTGGCGACGCTCGAGGCATTCTGCAGGGCGCAGCGATCGACCTTGGCCGGCGTGATGACGCCGTCCTTGACGAGGTCGCCGTACTGGCGCGTGAGGGCGTTGAAGCCCTCGTTGCCCTTCAGGTCCTTGACCTTCGCCACGACGACGCTGCCCTTCTCGCCGGCGTTGTCGGCGATGGTGCGCAGCGGGACCTCGATGGCCTCGGCCACCAGGTCGACGCCCGACTGCTCGTCGCCCTCGAGCTGCGCGCGCAGCTTCTTGAGCGCGGGCAGGGCGCGGATGTAGGCGGTGCCGCCGCCGGCCACCACGCCCTCGGCGATGGCGGCGCGGGTGGCGTGCAGCGCGTCCTCGACGCGCGCCTTCTTCTCCTTGAGCTCGCTCTCGCTGGCAGCGCCCACCTTGACCTGCGCCACGCCGCCGGCGAGCTTCGCGAGGCGCTCCTGGAGCTTCTCGCGGTCGTAGTCGCTGTCCGTGGCGTCGATCTCCTTGCGGATCATCTCGCAGCGGCCCTTGATCGCCGAGGTGCTGCCTGCGCCCTCGATGATGGTGGTGTTCTCGTTGTCGATCTCGATCTTCTTCGCCTGGCCGAGGTCGGCCAGCGTGACCTTGTCGAGCTCGATGCCGAGGTCCTTCATGACGGGCTTGGCGCCCGTGAGGGTGGCGATGTCCTCGAGCATGGCCTTGCGGCGGTCGCCGTAGCCCGGGGCCTTGACGGCCACGACCTGCAGCACGCCGCGCAGCTTGTTGATGACGAGCGTGCTCAGCGCCTCGCCGGTGACGTCCTCGGCGATGATGAGGAGCGGCTTCTTGCTCTCGACCACCTTCTCCAGGAAGGGCACGAGCTTGGCGACGCTCTCGATCTTGTCCTCGTGCACGAGGACGAGCACCTTGTCGAGCTCGACGCGCATCTTCTCGACGTCGGTGACGAAGTTCGGGCTGAGGTAGCCGCGGTCGAACTGCATGCCCTCGACCACGTCGACGATGGTCTCGAGGCTCTTGCCTTCCTCCACGGTGATGACGCCGTCCTTGCCGACCTTCTTGAAGGCCTCGGCCATCATCTTGCCGACCTCGTCGTCGTTGTTGGCGCTGATGCTGGCCACCGCGGCGATGCCGCCGGAGACGTCGGACACCGGCTTGGCGTGCGAGGCGATCTCCTTGGTGACCGTCTCGACGGCGCGGCGCATGCCGCGCACGAGCGCGTTGGCGTCGGCGCCGGCGGCAAGCTGGCGCAGGCCGGCCTTGAAGAGCGCCTCGGCCAGGACGGTGGCGGTGGTGGTGCCGTCGCCCGCGTCGTCGGAGGTCTTGCTGGCGGCCTCCTTCACGAGCTTGGCGCCCATGTTCTCCACCTTGTTGCGCAGCTCGATCTCCTCGGCCACGCTGACGCCGTCCTTGGTGATGTTGGGCGAGCCCCAGCTGCGGTCCAGCACTGCGTTGCGGCCGCGCGGGCCGAGCGTGCTCTTGACGGCGGAGGCGAGCTTCTCGACGCCGGCGAGCAGCTGCTTGCGGGCGTCCGTGTCGAATGAGAGTTCCTTGACTGCCATGCGGGTCTCCGTGTGTGTGATCCTGTGCCTGCCGACGGCGTGGCCGCCGGGGCGATGCAAGGAGTGCAACCCGCGTGCCAACAGCGAGCAATCGCGAGGGTTCTAGAAAGCGATGTATTATTGGACATTCCGCGCTTCCCGCTGCCACTTCGGCAGCAGGTGTGCGCGGGGGCGTGCCGCGCGTCAGCGGAAGCGTCGGGGGTCGATGACCGGCGACCGCAGTGCGGTGGCGATCACCCAGCCGTTGGCAAGCAGGTAGGCCAGGCCGATGGCCGCAAGCACGGACAGCGCCGAGCCCAGCCCCCAGACGAGGGTGGCGATGTCCTCGCCGTAGCCCTGCGCCGCCACGGTGCCGACCTGGGCCGTGATGGCGCCCGCGAGCACCATGGAGACCAACTCGGAGCCTTGCTTGCCGTGCCGCCCCTCGCGGTAGGCACGGCTGAGGGCGCCGGCGCGGCCGAGCACCGGCCCGAGCGCCCACAGCATCCACACCGCGGGCAGGAGCTGCGCGGCGATCACCGCGATCCGCAGCGATGCGTACCCGCCGACCGGCGTGAGGCTGGCGACGAACCCGCCGAGGAGGACCGCCGCCCACGCGACCAGGCTCCCCGAGAGCCTGCGCACGCGGCCCGCGCCGAGCCCTGCGCGCAGCGAGGGATTGCGCGCCTCGCTGAGGCCCCGGGCGACCAGCACGCCCGCGACCGCGAGCGCTGCGCCCGACGCGAGCCACGACGGACGCTCGACCTGCGACGGGAACGACGAGCCGCGCCCGGCGAGCGCATCGACCGCCCGCATCGCCGGGCCCGAGCCCTGCACGAGGAGGGCGACGAGCGGCGCGGCCGTCGCCGCGACGATCGCCGTCGATGCCGCGTACGGCTGCTGCGGCGCGGCGAGGCCGGAGACGCCGGGATCGCTGCTCGCGGCGACCGAGGCAACCACCTCGAGTCCGCACTCCGGGCACGCACCCAGCACGCGGCAGCCCGCGAGGTCGTAGCGGCATCGCACGCATCGCACGTGCGCGTCGAGGACGGGACCGTCGTCGGATGGGTGCGCGGCAGGCATCGAGGCGGTGAACGATATACTTGCCGGGCAGTTCAGGCGAAGCATGACCGACGCAACACCGCTTCATCGCCTGCGCGACAACGTGGTCAGCGCCTACATGGGGAACGTCCAGGCGGTCGACCGCCTGCTCGTCTGCCTGCTCGCGCGCGGCCACGTGCTGATCGAGGACGTGCCGGGCGTGGGCAAGACGGTGCTCGCCAACGCGCTCGCGCGCAGCATCGACTGCACCTTCAGCCGCATCCAGTGCACGCCCGACCTGCTGCCCTCGGACATCACCGGCGTCAGCATCTACCACCGCGACCGCGACGCCTTCGAGTTCCGCAACGGCCCGGTGTTCGCCAGCGTGGTGCTGGCAGACGAGATCAACCGCGCCACGCCGCGCACGCAGAGCGCGCTGCTCGAGGCGATGGCCGAGGGCACCGTCAGCGCCGAGGGCCACGTGCTGCAGCTGCCGGCACCCTTCATCGTGGTGGCCACGCAGAACCCCTACGAGTTCGAGGGCACCTACTTCCTGCCCGAGAACCAGCTCGACCGCTTCCTGATGCGCATCTCGCTCGGGTACCCGAGCCCCGACGACGAGAGCCGCATCATCCACCGCCAGCCGGCGCGCACCGCGCTGCGCGAGCTGCGGCCCGTGATCGCCGGGCCCGCCATCCTGGAGCTGCAGGACGCCGTCGACCGCGTCCGCATGGAGCGGTCGCTCGTCGACTACGTGATCTCGCTCGCCGCGGCCACGCGCAGCCACGAGGAGCTGCAGGTGGGGATCAGCCCGCGCGGCTCGCTCGCCCTTGCGCAGGCCGCGCGCGCCACGGCGCTCCTCGCGGGCCGTGACCATTGCGTGCCCGAGGACATCGTCTCCAACGTGCTCCCGGTATGCGCGCACCGCGTCGTCAGCCGCACCTACATGCACCAGGGCGACACGCTCACCACGCGGCGCATCCTGCAGCAGGTGCTCGAGCAGGTCCGGAGCCCGGCGTGACCGGGGCGGCGCCCGCGGTCGTCCTCCTCTCCGGCGGCATGGACTCGGCGGTGGTGCTCGCGCACCTGAAGGCCGAGGGATTCGCGTGCCACGCGCTGAGTTTCGACTACGGCCAGCGCCACCGCGTGGAGCTCGAGCGCGCCGCGGAGCTCGCGCGCGCGATCGGAGCGGCGAGCCACCGCACCGCGCGCATCGACCTGCGCGCCTTCGGCGCGAGCGCGCTGACCGCCGACATCGAGGTGCCCAAGGGCCGCGACGTCGAGCACGCCAAGGGCATCCCGGTGACCTACGTCCCGGCGCGAAACACCATCTTCCTTGCGCACGCGCTGGCCATGGCCGAGAGCCTCGGCGCGCGCGACATCGGGATCGGCGTGAATGCCATCGACTACTCCGGCTACCCCGACTGCAGGCCGGCGTTCGTGGCGGCGTTCGAGAAGCTCGCCAACCTGGCCACGCGCGCCGGCGTGGAGGCGGGCGAGCGCGGCGAGCGATGGATCCGCGTGCAGACGCCGCTCCTCCACATGTCCAAGGCCGAGATCGTGCGGCGGGGCAGGGCGCTCGGCGTCCCGCTCGACCGGACCGTCAGCTGCTACGACCCCTCCCCGGCCGGCGACCCGTGCGGCAACTGCGATGCCTGCCAGCTGCGGGCGCTCGGCTTCCGCGAGGCGGGATGAACGCTGTCCCCGCGGTCCGCCCCGGGGCAACAGGCACCGGACGGGGCGCTCCCGCGCGGACGCCTCGCCCCCGATGAGCGACCGCGTGCCCAACCCCAGGATCGTGCCCGCCGGCGACGGCCCGCGCGGAGCGTCCCCGGACGCCGCCGACGTGTTCGCCATCCTGGTGCAGGAGCAGGCCGAGCGCCTCCTTGCCTACCTGCGCGCGACCGTGCCGCCCTCGTCCGTGGACGACCTCTTCCAGGAGGCCGTGCTGGTGGCGTGGCGGCGGCTCGGCGACTACGACCGCTCGCGCCCGTTCGGCGCGTGGATGCGCGGCATCGCGCGCAACCTGGTGATGGACCACCTCTCCCGCCTCGGGCGCGAGCGCCCCACGGACGATGCGCTGCTCGACGCCATCGAGCACCGTGCCCAGGAGCACGACGGCGCCGACCGCGAGGAGTTCCGCGCGCGGCTCGAGCGACTCGACGAGTGCGTCGCCGCGCTGCCCGAGGAGTACCGCAGCGTCATCCACCACTGCTACCGGCTGGACGCGCCGCTCGCGCGCATCGCCGCCGAGGCCGGCGCGAGCGTCGAGGCCATCAAGAAGCGGCTGCAGCGCGCGCGCGGGATGATCGCCGCCTGCATGGAACGGAAGGGAGCCACCGCATGACCGACGAACGCTTCACGCACGAGGACACCGCCGCCGACCGCTGGACCGGCGCCATGCTCGAGGTCCGCCGCCGCGACGGCGCCGTACGGGTCGACGAACTGGTCGACCGGTCCGTGGAGCGGCTGCGCACGCGCGCGCCGCGCCGGCCGTTCGCGTCCGCGTGGCGCACGCCGCTGGCAGCCGCGGCGTCGATCGCCGTCATCGCGGGCGCGGCGCTCCTGTTCGCTCCGCAGCCGGCATCCGCCAGCGCGCTGCTTCGCGCGGCGCAGGCGGCCGAGTCCGGCGCCGGCGACCGCCGCTACCGCATCGAGCTGGCATTCCCGTGGCGCGGCCCGGGCGGCGACGCCCCGCGGGCCGAGGGCACGCTTGACGTGCGCGGTGCGGCCCATGTTCGCCTCGACCTTGCGATGCCCGACGGCCGTCGCCTCCTGCGCGGCCTCGACGGGGCCACGTCGTGGACCGTGTCGCCTTCGGGCGAGGTGCTGCGCTTGCCTGCCGACGCGCCCTGGCCGCGCTTCATCGAGACGCTCGAGGGCGAGCTCCTCGTCGACCGGCTCGACTCGCTGCTCGGCGACGTCGGCGCCTTCTACGCGATCGATCGCTGCGACTCGGGCGGCGCCATGCGCCTCTGCGCGCGGCGCGTCGACCCGTCGTTCCGCGGCCCCGAGCGAATCGAGCTGACCCTCGACCCCGTCACCAAGGCCGTGCTCCGGGCCGAGCTCTCCATGGGCGATGCGCCGCGCCCGCGGACCGGCGGCGCGCGCGACGAGCCCGCGGGCGATGGCCGGCGCCCCGACGGCCCGCCCGGCGCGCCGCGGCGCCCGGCGCCGCCGAGCACCATCGTGGTCACCCGCACCGAAGTGCCCGGCGGCGCGTTCGCCGAGGGGTGGTTCGCGCCGCCGAGCGAGCCGACGCGCGACGCACCGCCGCCGCCCGACGATCGCCAGCGCCCGCCGCACCGCGAGCGCGACCGCGGGGATCGCCCGCCGCCCGGCGCGATGCCGCCCTTCGGCCCGCCGCCGCGCGACTGAGCGGCGGCCGCGGGGCGCACGCGCGGGCGCGCGTCACACGTCGAGGTTCTTCACCTCGAGCGCATGCTTCTCGATGTAGTTGCGGCGCTGCTCCACGTTCTCGCCCATGAGGATGGAGAAGAGCGCGTCGGCCTCGCTCGCGGCGTCCCAGCTCACGCGCAGCAGCGTGCGGCGCGCCGGGTCCATGGTGGTCTCCCAGAGCTGCTCGGCCTCCATCTCGCCCAGGCCCTTGAAGCGCTTCACCTCGATGCCGCGCCGGCCCACCTCGTGCAGCGTGCGCAGGATGCTCGGGACGTTCGGGGCCTCGGCCCAGTCGTGGCTGCCGTCCTTGTCGTTGCGCACGCGCCAGGCGTATCGCGTGGGCAGCCTCTCGCCGGTGACGCCCTCCTCCTGGACCAGCGCCCAGTCGTCGATGGCGATGGAGTTGGCGAGGAGCTGCTGGAACAGCTTCTCGAGCTCCTTGTTCTCGTGCAGCACGCGCAGCTGCGCGGGCTTGGCGGCGGGGGCGGCGCCTGGCTGCGCGGCCGCGGGCTTGGCATCGCCGAGCTCCAGCCCGTTCGCCTTCATGTGCGCGGCGGCATCGGCCTCGGCGTGGAAGAGCGCGTCGCCGCCGGCCCATGCCAGCTGCCAGCCGGGGAGGCGGTGCTCGCCCGTCGGGTCCTTGGCGCGCGCGGCCAGCAGCGCCGGGAACGGGATGCCGCGGCGCTGGCTGATGGTGACCAGCTCGTCGAGGCGGTTGAGGGTGCGGATGACGTTGCGCACCTTGTCGGGCGCGATCTCGTGGGCCACGCCGCCCTCGGCGTCGCGCACCACCAGCGTGCACTGCCGGAGCGCCAGCTCCACCAGCGCATCGCCCATCTCGCGCTCGTTGAGCACGTACTCAACCTGCTTGCCGCGCGCCACCTGGTAGAGCGGCGGCTGCGCGATGAAGATGCGGCCGCGCTTCACGAGCTCCGGCATCTGCCGGAAGAAGAAGGTGAGCAGCAGCGTCCGGATGTGGCTGCCGTCGACGTCGGCGTCGGTCATGATGATGACGCGGCCGTAGCGCAGCTTGCTTGCGTCGAAGTCCTCGCCGATGCCGCACTGCAGCGCCTGGATGAGCGTGCGGATCTCCTCGAAGCCGAGCACCTTGTCGAGGCGCGCGCGCTCGACGTTCAGCAGCTTGCCGCGCAGCGGCAGGATGGCCTGGTGGACGTGGTCGCGGCCGCCCTTGGCGCTGCCGCCTGCGCTGTCGCCCTCGACGATGAAGAGCTCGGTGCGCTCCACGTCGCTCGAGGAGCAGTCGGCGAGCTTGTGCGGCATGCCGCCCGAGTCGAGCGCGCCCTTGCGCTTGATGAGCTCGCGCGCCTTGCGGGCCGCCTCGCGCGCCTCGGCGGCGAGCCGAGCGCGGTTGCAGATGCCCTTGGCGTCCGCGGGATGCTCCTCGAGCCAGCGCCCGAGCAGCTCGTTGAGCGCGCCGCTCACGAAGGGGCTCACCTCGGGGTTGAGGAGCTTCTCCTTGGTCTGGTTGTTGAAGGTGGGGTGCTTCAGCTTGACGCTGACGATGGCGGTCAGGCCCTCGCGCAGGTCCTCGCCGGTGACCTGGTCCTTGCCGTCCTTGAAGATGCCGTTGCGGCGCGCATAGCCGTTGATGGCGACGGTGAGCGCCTGCTTGAACGCGGTGACGTGCGTCCCGCCGTCGCGGTTGGGGATGTTGTTGCCGAACGCGAGCAGGTTCTCGCTCATCGCGTCCGTGTACTGCATGGCGATGTCGGCGCGCATGCCGGACGCCTCGTCCTCGCGCGTGACGGCGATGACCGGGCTCTGCACGCTCTTGGCGGCGTTCAGGTGCCGCACGTAGCCGGCGAGGCCGTCGGCGGCATGGAAGGTCTCCTCGCGCACGTTGCCGCTCGCGTCGACGCGCTCGTCCTTCAGGTGGATGCGCACGCCTGGGTTCAGGAAGCTGAGCTCGCGCAGGCGGTGCTCGAGCCGCTCGAACTGGAAGTCGGTGTCCGCGAAGATCTCGGGGTCGGGCTTGAAGCTGATGCGCGTCCCGTTGCGGGTGCTGCCGCTGCGCTCGGCCACGACGTGCAGCGGCGCGGTGAGCTCGCCGCGCGCGAAGGCGATCTTCCAGGTCTTGGGGCCCTTGTCCACCTCGACCTCGGTCCACTCGCTCAGCGCGTTCACGCACTTGATGCCGACGCCGTGCAGGCCGCCCGACACCTTGTAGGCGTTGCCGTCGAACTTGCCGCCGGCATGCACCTCGGTGAGGATGACCTCCACCGCGGGGCGCCCGTTGATGGCGGGGTTCTCGTGCCTCATCGGGTCCACGGGCATGCCGCGGCCATCGTCCTTCACGGTGCAGCTGCCGTCCACGCCGATGGTCACGAACACCTCGGTGGCGTAGCCGGCCATCACCTCGTCGATGGCGTTGTCGACGCACTCGTAGACGAGGTGGTGCAGGCCCTCGGGGCCGGCGCCGCCGACGTACATGCCCGGGCGCTTGCGGATCGCCTCGAGCCCCTCGAGCACCTGGATGGTGCTGGACGTGTACTGCTCGGCCGTCGGGGCGGCGTTCTGGGGCGTTGGTGCGGGGGTGGCTTCTGGCATTGCGGGAGTCGGGAAAGTGTACCCCGAAGCGGTGTTTCCCACCGCTTGCGCGGCGGTTCCGCGGCACCCATTTCGACCTGTGATTTCAGGCCTTTTTTGCATGCTCGCCGGGTGCCGCCGCGGCGCGCATTCTGCAGCCGGCGGCCGCGCCGAGCCGATGACCGCGAGATGGGTGAATCCGTGCTCCCGCGCCGCACGTTCGTCTTCTTCGGAATGCTCTTCGCGGCCGGCTGCGCCACGCGGAAGTCGATGCTGGTGGACTCCTCCAGGCTGCCCGAGCCCGACTGGCCCGACATCCCGGCACCGGTGATGCAGGGCGCCAACGGCCCCGTGTGCCCGCCGCCGAGGGAGCTCTCCGTGGCGCGGCAGGCGCCGTCCGGGGACTCGAGCGCGTCCTCGTCGTCGGCCCCCGCGGCCCGCGAGCAGTGGGTGCCGGGCGGCATCGGCCGAGGCCCCGTCCCGTACGCCATCCCCCGCAGTGCGTGGACCAGCTACCGGCCCGACCCGAGCGGCATGCAGCGAATGCTGCGCCCGCGCTACATCACCATCCACCACGACGGCCTGCCGCGCGCGTTCACGAGCGCCGGCAGCGAGGAGGCCGGCCGGCGGATCGCGTGGGTGCAGACCGGCCACCGCGGCAAGGGCTGGGCCGACATCGGCTACCACTACGTGGTGGACCGCTCGGGACGCGTGTGGCAGTGCCGCGACGTGCTTCGCTGGCAGGGCGCCCACGTCAGCGGGCGGAACGAGCACAACATCGGCGTGATGTGCCTGGGCAACTTCGAGCTCCAGAAGCCGTCGGCCGACCAGATCGACGGCCTCAACCACGTGGTATCCACCCTGCGCGCCTCGTACGGCATCCCGGTGTCCAGCGTCCGCTCCCACCAGGAATGGAAGGGCGCCCACACCGAGTGCCCGGGTGACGGCCTGCAGCCGCGCGTGGTGCAGCTGCGCAAGTCCGGGTTCCGGGCCGCCTGAGCGCGGCCTTCCCGCGCGCCACCTAGAATGCGGGGGATCTGCCGGACACGCCGATCCACGGATGGACGGCCGATCCCGGGCGTGCCCGCGCGCGTACCGGAGGCAAGGAGGTGCCGATGGAGCACGAACCCGCTTCGCAGGCCGGTGACCCGGTGTGCGCGCTCGACGAGGGCGTGCGCCGTGGCACTGCCGTCGCGCGCCGGACGTTCGTGCTGTTCGGCGCACTCCTCGCCGCGGGATGCGCGGCATCCGGAACTCGCAAGGTGGCATCGAGCCGGTTGCCGGGGCCCGCGTGGCCCGAGATCCCCGACCCGCCCTCGGAGCCGGCGCCGCCGCCGGGCGCCGTGTGCGCCCCTGCGCAGCCGGCGAACGCCGCGACCGGCACGCCCGCGCGCGGCGACGTCTGCTATGGCGGACCGGTGCCGTTCGCGCGCCCGCGCTCGATGTGGGCGCGCGGCTTCCCGGATCGCACGCAGATGGACCCGATGCTGCCGCCGAGGTACATCACGATCCACCACGACGGCATGACGCCGTTCTACGGCCTCACCGACGTGGAGACGCGCGGCCGGCTGGAGCTGATCCGCAACGGGCACCGCGGGAAGGGCTGGGGCGACATCGGCTACCACTACGTGGTGGACCGTGCCGGGCACGTGTGGCAGGGCCGCGATCTCCTCCGGTACCAGGGCGCGCACGTGAAGGACCGCAACGAGCGCAACATCGGCGTGATGTGCCTGGGCAACTTCGTCGAGCAGCGCCCGAGCGAGGCGCAGGTCGAGGCGCTGAACCGCACCGTGGCGCAGCTGTGCGCGCATTACCGCATCGGCGCGAAGGACGTCTATACCCACCGGGAGTGGAAGGGTGCGCAGACCGCGTGCCCGGGCGACAACCTGCAGGTGAAGGTGCGGCTCCTGCGCAAGGGCGGCTTCAAGGCGGAACTCGCATGACATTCGCGCTGGCCATCCTCGCCGACGAAGCGGCCGGTGCCGCGGCCGAGGTCGGCAGCAAGCAGGGCGGATGGCCGCTCCTGTTGTTCGCGGTCGTCACCATGCCGATCGTCGCCTTCCTCGCGTGGAGGCTGGTGCAGCGGCAGGAGCGCGGCGATGCCACGCTCGAAGCCAAGCTGAAGGCCGACGACGAACGCGCCGAGCGCGGACGCCGCGGCGAGTGACGTCAGGGCGGGCCTGCGCGCTGACCCGGCAAGGAACGCAGGGAGCAGAAGCGGGCGGGAAAAGAAAGAACGCCCGATGGGTTTGATCCCATCGGGCGCATCGGTCTCCCATAGAGGGAGGAGGGAAAGGCAAGTTGGAACCTCTTCACTTCCTCCGCGAACTTTCTTATGGTGCTTCGGGATCCGTTCCGCGCAAGAAATCGGCGGGCTGAATCTTGACATTGGGGGAGATTCCATTTCTCTGGAGAAACAGTTGTTTCTCTAGAATTGACTCCCAGGGCTTGTGCGCGTCCGGATCCGGATTGAAATTGAACGGAAGCCCTGAGATCACGGGGTTTTCAACGGTTTCCAGCCCCAGCACCCCTACGCCGAGCCCCGCGAGCAGGGCCGCCCCGCGGGCGGAGCCCTCGTTGGCCGACGCCGGCCGCAGCGGAATGCCGAACGCGTCGGCGTGCATCTGGGCCCAGAGCTTGCTGGCAAACCCGCCGCCTGCCGTGATTGCTTCGCTGGGTTGGATGCCCGCGGCGCGCACCTGGCCAAGGCAGAGGGCCATCGACGCCGCCACTCCCTCGAGCACCGCGCGCGCAAGGTGGGCCTGCGTGGTGGCAAGTGTCAGTCCATGGAACGAGCCGCAGGCGGTGGGGTTGGGCACGGGGCAGCGCTCGCCGGCGAGCGTGGGCACGAAGGTCACCCCGTCGCTGCCCCGCGCGATCCGCGCGGCCTCCTCGTCGAGGATCTCGTGGATGGCGCGCCCCTCGGCCGCCGCGCGGGCGTCGAGGTCGCGCGCCATGGTGTCGATGAACCACCGGAGGCTTCCGCCTGCGCTGAGCATGACGCTCATCAGGTGCCAGCGCCCCGGCAGCGCGTGGCAGAACGCATGCAGCGCGCCGTCGGGCGAGGCGCGGAACCGGTCGCTCGCCGCGAACAGCACGCCGCTGGTGCCGAGCGTCGCGGCGAGGCGTCCGGGTGCCGTGATGCCCGCGCCGATGGCGGCTGCGGCCTGGTCGCCGGCGCCAGCGACCATCGGCGTGCCCGCGGCGAGGCCCATCGCGGCGGCCATCGCCGGCGAGAGCCGGTCGACCACGTCCTGCGACTCGTGGCACGCAGGGACCTGCGCCGTGCGCATGCCGAGGTCGCGGAGCATGGCCTCGCTCCAGCGACGGTTGGCGACGTCGAAGTAGAGCGTGCCGCTGGCATCGGCGGCATCGGTCGCCCGCACTTCGCCCAGCTTCAGCCGCAGCCAGTCCTTGGGGAGCAGCACGCAGTCGGTGCGGCGCCACGCATCGGGCTCATGGCGCTGCACCCAGCGCAACTTGGGTGCGGTGAACCCCGGCAGCATCCTGTTGCCGGTGCGTGCCAGGATCTCGGGTGCGCCGATGCGTGCATCGAGCTCCGCGCACTCCGCGGCGCTGCGCGAGTCGTTCCACAGGATGCACGGGCGCACGGGTTCGTCGCGTCCGTCCACCAGCACCGCGCCGTGCATCTGCCCGCTGAAGCCGATGGCCGCGACGCGCGCGCCGGCATCCGGGTGCCCCGCGGCCGCGGCGCGCGCGAGCGCCTCGCGCACGGCGTGCACCGCTGAGCGGAGCCAGTCGGACGGGTCCTGCTCGCTCCAACCGGGCCGAGGCGTCGACAGCGGGTGCCCTGCCGATGCGGACGCGACCGTCGCGCCTGCGGCGTCGGTGAGGAGCGCCTTGACCGATGACGTGCCGAGGTCGAGACCGAGGAGGAGGTCGTTCATTGGCGTGCGTGAAGGTTCGGTTCAGGCGAGCGGCAACGCATGCGCCGCGCGCGATGAGTTAGCGAAACCTGAACCGGATCCATGCGGAGACCTGTCGGACGATGGCTACTTTTGCCTCGCGTTCAGGGACCGTTGTCTCCGGGCAACTGCGAGGAACCATGGCATACCACAGACAGTCCGATGTCTGCACGCGGCCCTCCCGCCGCCTCGGACGCACGCTCGCGATCGCCGCGGCAGCCGCGGCCATCGCCGCGCTGGCCGCCGCCGTCGCGCCGCGGCAGTCACCCCCCGCGTCGCTCGAGGGCGCGCGCCTCACCCTGAGCAAGTGGATCGAGACCCAGCAGATCATCGCCAAGGAGCGCAACGACTGGGCGCAGGGCAAGGAGATCCTCGAGGCCCGCATCGACCTCGTCGGCAAGGAGGTCTCGGTCCTCAAGGAGAAGATCGCGCAGTCGGAGGCGGCCGTGGCCGACTCCAACAAGAAGCGCGACGAGCTGCTCAAGGAGAACGGAGACCTCAAGGCGCTTGCCTCGCAGCTCGACGGCGCGGCGCGCTCCATGGAGGCGCAGGTGCAGGTGCTGGCGAAGTCCATGCCCGAGGGCGTGCTGACGAAGCTGCAGCCGCTGCTGGCCCGCATTCCCGCGCCCGGCACCGTGGCTCGCGTGTCCACCGCGGAGCGCTTCCAGAACGTGCTCGGCATCCTCAACGAGATGAACCGCGCCAACAGCGAGATCTCGGTGGCCTACGAGATCCGCAAGCTCGCCGACGGCACCTCCAGCGAGGTGCAGGTGATCTACGTGGGGCTGGCGCAGGCGTACTACATCAGCCCCACGGGCGAGGCGGGCGTCGGCGTCCCCGGGCCCGAGGGCTGGCAGTGGTCGCCGCTGCCCAAGGCCGCCGGCGACATCCTGTTCGCGCTCGAGATCATCCAGGGCAAGCACTCGCCCGCCTTCGTTCCCCTGCCGGTGACCATCCAATGAACACGCACGCCCGTCACGTGATCGCGGCGGTGGCCGCCCTCTTCGCCCTCGCGGTCCCCGCCGGCGCGCAGGCGCCCGCCCCCGCGGGGGATGCGCCCGCGCAGGCGCCCGTCATCGCCAAGGTGTCCGGCAATGCCGACGCGGAGCTTGCCAGGAGCATCGCAGACCTCGGCGAGCTGCGCGCGCGCATTGCCGAGGAGAAGCTGCCGCTCTCGCAGAAGCTCACCGAGCTCGAGGAGTCGGTGATCGCCCTCCGCAAGGGGAGCGACCGGGTCCAGCGGCTCGTGGATGCCGGTGCGCTCGAGATCGCCACGCTGCGCAACGAGATCAAGAACCGGCAGGACGAGCTCGGCTACATCGGCAACCTGTTCGACGAGTACGTGCGCACGTTCGAGACGCGCATCGCCGTCGGCGAGGTGCAGGTGTACGCGGCGCCGATCGAGGCCTCGAAGTCGCTGATCGAGAACAAGTCGCTTTCCCCCTCGGAGCGCTTCGAGAAGCAGACGGGCTTCGTGGAACTGACCGTGAAGCGCCTGGCCGACGCGATCGGCGGCTCCCGCTTCGCGGGCGTCGGCGTGGACACGCTCGGGCGCGTGATGGAGGGCCAGTTCGCGATGGTCGGGCCCATCTCCCTGTTCCGCGCGAAGGACGGCGAGGCGGGCGTGGCGGTGGCGCAGGCCGGCTCGCCCAACCCGCTGGTGCGGCCGCTCGAGGGCGACCTCGGGACGCAGGTGGCGCCGCTCGTGGCCTCCGGCGGCGGGACGCTGCCCCTGGACCCGTCGCGGGGCGGTGCGCTGAAGGCGCTGGTGGCCAAGACCAGCATCGTCCACATCTTCATCAAGGGCGGCCCGATCATGTGGCCCATGCTGCTGGCGTCGGTGGTGGCGCTGGCGGTGGTGATCGAGCGGGTGCTCTTCCTGCTCAACGAGCAGCGCAAGCGAAGTCCCAGGACCGTGGCGCAGTTCTTCACGGACGTGGGGCGCGGCGACCTCGACGGCGCGATCCGCGTGGCGGAGGGCTCCAAGGACGCCATCGCCAACACCCTGGCCTACGCGCTCAGCCACCGCGACCAGTCGCTCGGGCACGCGCTCACCTACGCCGAGACCCGGACGCTCAAGCGATACCGGCGCGGCATCGCGGTGCTGGACACCGTCATCACCCTGGCGCCGCTCCTGGGGCTGCTCGGCACGGTGACCGGCATGATGGGATCGTTCGCCGTGATCGGCGGCGACCTGAGCTCGCCCGGTGCCATCACGGGCGGCATCGCCGAGGCGCTCATCGCCACCGCGTTCGGCCTGGTGATCGCCATCGTGTGCCTCCTGCCCTTCAACTACCTCAACAACCGCATCGAGGGCGTCGAGACCGAGCTCCTCGCCGCGGGCGAGCAGCTGAAGCTCCTGCTCGAGGGCAAGCCCGCGCCGGCGGCAGCGGCCGCCGCGGCGCGCCCGGCGACACCGGAACCGGCGCTGGCCGGCGGGGGGCTCTGACGTGGCCGGCGGCGGCGGACGGCGCGGGAAGAAGGGGGCCCGCATCGAGATCATCCCGCTGATCGACATCATCTTCTTCCTGCTCGCCACGTTCATCATGGTCTCGCTGAGCATGACCAAGAACCAGGGCGTCCAGGTGTCGCTGCCCGGCGCGTCCACCGCGCAGTCGCTCGGCGACAACCAGGAGGCCGAGAAGGCGGTGACGCTGAGCGTGAACGAGAAGGGCGAGATCTTCTTCAACAAGGACAAGATCCAGGCGACGCAGCTGCCGCTGCGGCTGCAGACCTACAAGCTCACGGCCAAGGACCCCAAGGTCATCATCAACAGCGACGGCGCCGCGGACTTCAAGTACGTGGTGGCGGTGCTCGACGAGGTGCGGCGCATCGGCATCGCGAAGGTCGGCATCAACACGGACAAGAAGTAGTTGAGCACCTGGAAGGTCATCCTCTGCGTGGCGGGCGCCGTGCTTGCGCACGTGGCCATCCTGCTCTTCGGCGGGATCCTGTTCCTCGGCCACGGCGAGGAGCAGGCGAGCAAGCGCGACGTGGAGATCGTGACCGAGTCGGTGGACAGGGACCGCGAGGAGCAGGAGAAGCAGGAGCAGGATCCCGAGGAGAAGATCGAGGCGAAGGACGACGCGCCACCCGACCCGGACCAGTCCGCGCCGCCTCCCGACGCACCCGCCGGGAGCGACGAGGCGCCGGCGCTGGACGCCGCGAGCCTCAGCGCCATCGAGAACGCGCTCAACGGCGCGGCCGGCGCGGGTGGCGTGGACTTCGGCGGCGGGGGTGCATCGCTGCAGTCGGGCGGGCAGTTCGGCGGCACCGGCCGCGGCGGCGGCAAGGGCTCCGACGACCAGTTCCAGGGCGCCTTCAGCATGTCCGAGATCGACCAGCGCCCGCGCGCGGTGTTCCAGGTGGCGGGCAGCTACCCCTCCGAGATGCGCGCGCGCAAGGTCGAGGGAGTGGTGACGCTCCTCTTCATCGTCGACGAGACCGGGCGGGTGGTGAACCCGCGGGTCGAGAAGTCGTCGCATCCCGAGTTCGAGGCGCCCGCCGTGGAGGCGCTGCGCCAGTGGAAGTTCGAGCCCGCCATCAAGGCGGGCAAGCGCGTGAGCTGCCGCATGCGCGTGCCGATCCGTTTCCAGCCCAGGTGAACCCATGAACGCCGTACCCGCCCGACGTCCTGCATCCACGCTCCTCCGCACCCTCGCGCTTGCGGCGGCATCCGCATGCGCCGGCGCGCACGCCGGCGGGGCGGAGGACCCGCTGATGCCGCGCGCCTCCACCGAGGTCTCGCCCGCGAAGCTGGAGGACGTGTGGAACGACCCGGGCTTCCGGCGGTCGTTCGTGGGTGGCTACGGCATCAGCCCGGACGTGGAGCCGAGGATCTCGCAGGACGACCTTGCGCTCCTGGAACTGGTGCGGCAGCTGATGCCGGACGACCTCGCGTCAGCGGAGGCGCTGCTCCGCGACACCATCCGCCCCGAGGCCTGCGCGGTCTTCGACCTGACGCTCGGCGGCATCCAGTTCCAGCAGGAGACGCTCGAGCCGGCGCTGGAGAACTACAGGACCGCCGTCAGCAAGTTCCCGAACTTCCGCCGCGCGTACCGGAGCATCGGCTTGATCTGCACGCGGCGCAACCAGTACGACGACGCCATCGCGGCCTTCAACAAGATGATCGAGCTGGGCAGCGCCGACGCGTACAGCTACGGCCTGCTCGGCTTCTGCCACTCGCAGAAGCAGGACTTCCAGCCCGCCGAGGCCGCCTACCGCAACGCGCTCTTGCTGCAGCCGGAGAACGTGGAGTGGCGGCTGGGACTGACGCGGTCGGTGTTCAAGCAGGGCAAGTACGAGGACGCGGCGAGCCTGCTCGACGTGCTGGTGTCCGCGTTCCCGGACAAGGCCGACTTCTGGCTGCTGCAGGCGCACACGTACCTGGGGCTGAAGGAGCCGATGAAGGCCGCCGTCAACCTCGAGGCGCTCGACTCCATCGGCAAGGCCTCCGCCGACAGCCTGTTCACGCTGGGCGACATCTACCTGGCGGAGTCGCTGCCGGACCTGGCCGTGGGCGCGTTCGACCGCGCGGTCTCCCGGTTCCCGCAGCAGGCGCCGGCGCGCGCGGTCCGCTCCGCCGAGATGCTCGCGTCCCGCGGCGGCGCGACGCAGGCGCAGGCGCTGCTCGGCCGCATCCGCTCGACCTGGGGCGACCAGCTCCAGGACGCCGACAAGCGCAAGGTGCTGAAGCTCCAGGCGCGGCTCGCCATGGGCGCGGGCGCGGGCGACGAGGCCGCCGTGGCCGTCCTGAAGGAAGTGGTGGAGCTCGACCCGCTCGACGGCGAGGCGCTCATGCTGCTCGGGCAGCACCATGCCAGGGCGGGCCGGCCCGACGAGGCGATCCTCCACTTCGAGCGCGCAGCCCGCATCGACGCGTATGCCGCCCAGGCCAAGGTGAAGATCGCGCAGATCTACGTCGGTCAGGCGCGCTTCGGCGATGCGCTGCCGCTGCTGCGCGACGCGCAGGCGCTGCGCCCGCGCGAGGACGTCGCGCGCTACATCGAGCAGGTGGAGCGTGCCGCCAAGAGCAAGCGGTGAGCAGCGTGAAGATCGCGTTGGCTTTCGGTTCATGCGGACGGGCGCAGGCCCGGCGCCAACCAAACCCTCACACGAGATGAACCGGGCATTTTCACAAGGACAACGCCGCGTGAGGATTCATCGCGTCTATTGAAGTGCACAGCAACGTCCCCGGCG
>Ga0194123_10001396_pt1 | contig 36822 bp, 36 predicted proteins | sample TA2MahsurfametaG_5_FD_155479 | JGI IMG/M metagenome (GOLD analysis project Ga0194123, IMG submission 155479) | Freshwater microbial communities from Lake Tanganyika, Tanzania - TA2015023 Mahale A surface | ecosystem: Environmental > Aquatic > Freshwater > Lake | place: Tanzania: Lake Tanganyika... | reverse complement strand
CAATTCCTAAGGCAGCGCAAAAATCATTCCCTCGGCCAGCAGGTAACGGTGCAAGCCGCTTTAAAAGCCGATCCTTAACGATTATCTCGGCTGCCGCCCTTAGTGAACCATCTCCTGATAACAAGACCACCAGTTCTTCTGGTGCATTCTTAATATTTTCTACCAAATTTGCTTGACTCGAAGAAACAACTGTGCGTACTTGATATCCGCCTAGCATTAACTGATCCGCAATGCCGTCCGTTCTGGCAAAGGCTTTCCCTCCGCCAGAAATTGGATTAACTAGCAACAGGCAATCAGATAGCACTGTAAGTTCTTCTTGAGACTGCCACTGCAAGGCTAGATACCAAGATATAAAGCTCCTCAAAAATTACTTCTGTCCAAATTTTAACTTCACCCACACTACCTCATCTAAATACAAAAGGTTTTGATATTTTGTTAAGTTGTTTGGGTTTAGACTGGGTGGTAAATGAGTCCAGTTTTATGGAATAAATTTTGAATCTAACTCCCAAGGTCGAATAGGAGAATTTTCTAAAATCCACGTTTGTAAATCCTTATCCAATCCAGTGATAATCACAATTCCCACCACAATGAATAGCCAACCTAATCCTTTTCGGAAAATCCCATCAGGATTTACTACCCAGCCAGCGGACTTAATCAACTTCTGACCAACCAATGCGACAGCTAGTAACGTTCCACAAAGCCCGAGGGAATAAGCAAACAACAATGCTAAGCCTTGGGCAAAAGATGCAGGTAAAACTGTGACAATCACATATGCATACAGCGGACTGCAGGAAGAAAAAACGGGACCTAGAGCCGCTCCCGTGAAAATAGCTCCAGTATTACCGTCGCGGTTTCTGGCTTTAGTTAACAGCGGGGTGGTTCTGCTCTGCAATGAAAGTCTCATTGATATTTGTTCCCAAATAGTTGGTTTTACAGCAAAAAGTCCCAATGAGATAATTATTAAACCGCTTATCCACTGCCAAAACAAAAATGGGATATCAATAAAGTAAATCGTAGCTTTCAAAAGCAAGGTAAATGTAACTATTGACAATCCTAAAGACCCCGTGATTAAAAGAGCTCGATTAATAGACTTCTCCTCTTGCTGACCGATTGATCCTCCAACGATTACTGGAAGAAGTGGAAGTACACAAGGAGCTAAAGTGGTCAGTACGCCAGCAAGAAACGCTCCGGCAAGCAATGCCATTAGATCGTTTTCTCAAATATTTCTTCAGCAGTAACGCTCCCCGACCATTTGGCCAATTCGTTACCATTAATGTCAATCTGTACGAAAGTGTGCTGGATTGTTACTTGGTATTTTTTCCTTAACTCAATTTCTTTATCAAAATCAACAACCACAATTGAAAGATCGGACGGAATAGAGTTCAGATTTGACTCAATGTTGTCACGGGCAATCTTGCAGGTAGAGCACCAATTGGCATTAAAGAATAGAACTACGTTTGAGTCTTCGTATAGATTTTTCGAATTTTTGTAATCTTCAAAAGATAAGTAATTACCTGACTGGCTTGATGTAACAGCTGATTTGTCTGAACTAGTAGCTGGCGTGTCTGGCTTAGGTGCACTCTCCACTTGGCCACTTGAGCAGGCCGTCAAAATCAGCGCAACAACTACCAATGCGGATGATATACGTCCATTCATACTTAATTATCCACCTAAAACTCATTGAAGGCAATGAGGATTCTTGAAGTTGTACCAATCTGGATGTGTCGGGCAATAGAATCAGAGCCTAAAAAAGACAGCGGGGACAGGGGTTGTTATGTCTGAGGCAAAACCTGCCACCGAAAAAGTACTTGTTGTTGGCGCTGGATTTGGCGGATTATCTTTTATCAAAGCAACTAAAGATCCAAGATTTGAAATCACATTAGTTGATTCACATAACTTTCACACTTTTTTGCCATTGCTGTATCAAGTTGCATCTGCTGGTCTTACTGCCGAATCAATCGCCCACCCAGCCCGAGCTGCAATTCGCGGAAGAAAAGCGAAGTTCTTACTAGATACCGTGATTGATTTTGAATTCGATCAAAACCGAGCCGTTCTTGCATCTGGCGAAAGATTTGAATACGACAGATTGATTATTGCTGCCGGATCAGTTACGGCTGACTTTGGGGTAAAGGGGGTAAGTGAATTTACCCTTGGGATGAAAAGTATTGATGAAGCAATGATTATTCGCTCTCGCGTTATGCGCGCGTTAGAGCAAGCAGCTCGAGTTGATTTACAACCGGTGCCAATTGTGATTGTTGGTGGCGGACCAACTGGTGTTGAGCTTGCCGGTGCACTTGCTGAGTTGTCTAAGGTATTACATAAAGATTTTCCAGAACTTGGACCTGCGCCACTTCGAGTTACTTTAGTAGAAGCAAGTGATGTGCTACTGAGTATGTTTCCAAAGTCGCTCTCTGAAATTGCACGGCGCGATCTCAAGCGTCGTGGCGTAACGGTGCTGACAAATGCGCAGGTTGCAGAAGTTACTAAACAAGACGTTGCGCTAAAGGGAGGACGCCTTTTGGATTCAGCATTGACGATTTGGACAGCTGGCGTTAAAGGCAATCCACTCAGTTCACTAATTACAAATCGAATGGATTTACCATCTAGACGAGATGAGCGAGTTTTAGTTGATGAACAACTTCGACCTGCTGCTCAAAAATATCCCAATGTGCATGTGATTGGCGATTTAGCAGCTTTCCTAGATAAAGAAGGAAAGCCGTTGCCCATGGTTGCACCCGTTGCAATGCAAATGGGAAGACAAGTTGCAAGGTTTATTGTGAATCCGAAAACTGCTGGCTTTAAATATGTAGATAAAGGTTCTATGGCAACAATTGGCAGATCAGATGCAGTGGTTGCTGCAAAGGGAATAAAGATAAGTGGTTTCATTGCGTGGTTAGCCTGGCTTGGATTGCACCTTGCTTATTTGTTGGGTGGCAGAAATAGATTACAAGTGGTGATTGATTGGGCTTGGAACTATTTAACCTACGATAGAACTGCCCGACAAATCCTCAGATAATTATTCTTCATCATCTGGTGAGGCTATTTCTAGCAGTGCATCATTTTCAACTTCAGTAATTCCACTGGCAATTGCAGTTGAGTTCATATCTTCTATTGATTTCATAAACATTCGATCAAAGGATCTAACGGCACTATCCATATGTCGATTAGCAGTAGATAAAGATTTCTGTGACCTACCTAAGTACTCAGCAAATTTAGTAGCTCGCTGATGCAATTTACGTGCTTCATGTAGGTAGGCATCTATTTTTTGGGCAATTTGAAATTGAGTTTCTAATCTAGCAATTGTGTGCAGCATACCTAGCAAAGTAAAAGGAGTTGCTATTGCCACTCGATGATCTGCTGCAAATTCAACTAATCCAGGCTCTACCCCAACCGCCTCTTGGAAAGCTCCTTCGATAGGAATAAACATAACTGTAAAACTGCCAGAATTATTTAGTGCATGCCAATACTCTTTTTTAGCGAGCTTTTCAATGTGAGACTTAATTTGAGTTGCAACTCGCTTCATAGCAACCTCGCGCTCGTCGCCTTGCAAAGTAACAGCAGTTAGATATGCATCGAGTGGAACTTTGCTATCAACTGCAATTTGTCCGCCTTGCGTCATATTGATTACCATGTCAGGTCGTAATTGTCTATCATCTACATCAACTGATACCTGCTCAATAAAATCAACATGCTCAGCCATTCCGGCCATCTCAACTAATCTCTTTAGTTGTAGTTCGCCCCAACGGCCGCGCACTTCAGGTCGCCTTAGTGCATTTCCTAATTGCGATGTTTTTTCATTTAACTCTTTACCCAAATCTCGATAGTTGTCTAACTGTTGTTTTAGTTCAGCGCGTTGACTTTCTAAAGACTGTAATTTTGTTTCAACTTTTTCTAAATTTTCAGATAGAGGCTTTAGCAATAAATTTAGTTCATTACGCCTGGCATCATCTTCACTTCGAAATCGCTCTCGCTCACTTGCGGCAGTTTCGGTTAGTTTTGCGGCATGTTGATCAAGAACTGTTTGCGCTAACAGCCTGACATCAGCTTCGGTTAATGAACCTGTTAGTTTCTGTTTTACCAGTGTTAGCACCAGAAACAAAATAACGAGAAATGAAGCACCAAGGGCAATAATTGTTAAATCCATAACCTAATTGTGTCAGGATTAACTGACATTTGCGCCTTAAGACAGCGCTAACGCGGCTACAGCTGCGAATGCCAGATACACACCAATTAGTTGTATTCGTATTAGCCGCTCATGCAGCAAGAAGCGGGCTAGGAGCACGGTAGTCGCTGGATACAACGAGCCAAGCACTGCAACAATTGCTAACAATCCCCGCTGACTTGCTAATTGAAACACGGCATTTGCACCGGCATCCAAAAAGCCAGAAATGATTGCTAACTGCCATGGAAAGTTTGTGCGAGTGAAGTTTCGTAACACGACAAACACTGCAATTGCAACAAAGATTGATGAGGTCCAGCGCCCAACTGTTGCAGCCCAAATCCCAGAATCATCAGGTGCTGAACCTAAAGCCGAAAGATATAAACCAATTGCGGTACCGCTGGCAATAGAAATAACAACTGTGCTCAATTGCACTTTACGCTGATCACTTTTTTCACGAGTAACTAAAACAACGGCAAAAACTGCGAGCACAACACCGATGATTGCTAATCCAGAAAGACGCTCACCCGAAACTACACCCACAGCTAGCGGAACTGATCCAGACATCACTGCAGTTATCGGCGAGACAATTCCCATTGGCCCACGACTAAGTGCAATGTATAAAAGTGCAACAGCAATAGCACCAATTAGTCCCACAACTACTCCCCAAGCAATTGCTGCAGGTGAAATTTCTCCTGGAACAACTAGGAATGCTGCAAGGGTGATTATTACAGCCCCTGACGGATAAGCAATAACTAAAACTTGCATCGCGCCTGCGCGTCTGGATGCAATGCCGCCCATATAGTCCGCAACTCCCCAGGAAATGCTTGATATTAAAGCCAAAATGGCTGCCATTTAGATTCTCATCTCGATAGAAGTTACTTACTACGACTTAGTTTGGGCAAAAATGTACCAGTATCTTTTTGATACTTTGCAGCGTTCAAATGCTTTGATAATAGAAGTTTATCTTCATAATGTGCTTTATTCAGAAGCACAATTATTAATGCAACCCAAGCAATGATTGTAAACAGTGTTGGATTATTTAACGTGATTCCGCCACCAATCATGATAACTGCGGTATACATCGGATGTCGAATATATTTGTAAATACCAACTTGAATCAATGCTGCGTCTGCTTTCGGTATTGGCGATGCGGTAAGTGCTTTTCTGAGATTGATTACAGCAATAAATAAAACAACGACTGCAAGTGCAATTAGCGCAATTGCAATTGGTTGAAACCAACTAGGTGCTTGAACTGCTTCATCGCGATGAAGCAGTACGAGCGCTGCTAATAAACCAAACTGCGCTAACACAAACAAACGAGCCTTTGCCACAAAACCGCCTTAGAAGTCGACTCTCAGCCTATCTTCCCAAAGCAGTCCAGTTTCGTTAGTTTGCTCGCGAGTTGCTAACCACAACACGGTATCGGCACCTTCAGTAATTGTTCTTGGTGCCTGTGGGCCACCCATATCCGTTTGAATATGACCAGGACATGCGGCATCTACTAAAACATTTTTTGCACCGAACTGAAGTTCAGCCGCAAGATTCTTGGTTAATGCAGTAACTGCAGTTTTACTAATTCGATATGGTGCTAAACCACCTGCTAATCCAGGTCCAGTAAATCTGCCCAAGCAAGCCGAAATGGTAATTACTCGTCCATAGCCTTGATCCACCATATTTGGAACAAATAGTGAAACGGAATTAAATACCCCATCTAAATTTGTGCGCAGAACGCGATCCCACTCCGCTTTACTTGCGCGAAGTGTTTTTGAAAATTTATCAGCCATCACTCCAGCTGAGCAAATCAAAATCTGTGCATTTCCAAGCACTCCAAGCTCGGATTTAACTTGAGACAATTGATCGTAATTCGAAACATCAGCAGCAAAGCCAACCACATCTAGATCTTGCGCAACTAACTCCTGTGCGGTCTTCGTTACCGACTGAGAATCTTTTCCAATAATTACAACTGTTGCGCCAGCGCCGGCAAGCTGCTCTGCGCAATATCGTCCAAGCCCGCGAGAGCCGCCAGTGACTATGGCCACTTGGCCAGATAAATCGGGTAGTTCGGTCATAGGAGAACCTTGGAGCGAATCGCGATACTGCGCCACCTGAAAGCAGGTAGGCTTATCCCATCAGTCACAACCGCAGGAGAAAGCGTGTCTTCTGACACTGGAATTAACCGCACCGATTCCCGCCTAGCCGCCTTTGGGGCTAATGAATGGCTAGTAGATGAAATTTATGAGCAGTATCTAAAGAATCCAAACAGCGTTGATCCAGCTTGGCATGAGTTCTTTGCTGACTATGTCCCAGGTGAACGAACTGAAGTTAAGTTAAAAACAGATGGAATTGCTATTCCAGCTCCACAAATTGTTTCAATCACTGATCAAGTAGCGGGCACTCCTGCTCCAGTTGCACAGCCAGCACCAACACCAATTGCACAACCCACAGTTGAACCTGAAATCTTGCGCGGTCCTGCTGGTCGAGTTGTAGCAAATATGGAAGAGAGTTTGACCGTTCCAGCTGCAACAAGTGTGCGAACTGTGCCGGCAACATTATTGATTGAAAACCGTACTTTTATTAATGAGCATCTAAACCGAACTCGCGGCGGCAAGGTTTCCTTTACTCATTTAATTGCTTGGGCTGTGGTAAAGGCAATGGCAAAAAATCCCAGCATGAATGCTAGTTATCTAGAGCAAGATGGCAAACCTGCAATCTTGAAACATCCAAATATCAATATTGGTTTAGCTATTGATTTAACAAAACCAGATGGCACAAGACAACTATTAGTGCCAAACATTAAATCTGCTGAACAAATGGAGTTCGCAACTTTCTGGGCAACTTATGATGATGTTGTTCGCCGAGCTAGAGAAAACAAGTTAGCTGTTGAAGATTTTCTTGGAACAACTGTCAGCCTAACTAATCCTGGCACAGTCGGTACCGTTCACTCAGTACCTAGGTTGATGAAAGGTCAAGGCGCGATCATTGGTGTTGGTGCGCTGGATTATCCGGCCGAATGGCAAGGAGCTGCATCAGAAGTATTAGCCCGAAATGGAATTGGCAAAGTATTAACTCTTACCTCTACCTATGATCATCGAATAATTCAAGGTGCAGCAAGCGGCGAATTCTTGCGTCTCGTTGGCGATTTGTTACTAGGGCAACACAATTTTTATGAAGAAGTGTTTGAATCTTTGCGCATCTCGTTTAAGCCTTATCTATGGGTAAGTGATGTTGATGCAGATCATGAAGATGCAATTAACAAGGTTGCTCGCGTTCAAGCTCTGATTCACGCTTATCGAACTAGAGGACATTTAATTGCTGATACCAATCCACTGGAATATCAACAGCGCACTCACCCCGATTTGAGAATGTCAAGTCATGGTCTATCAGTTTGGGATTTGGAGCGAACTTTCCCAACTGGTGGCTTTGGTAATAAGCCATTTATGAAATTGCGTGACATGTTACTTACTCTACGTGAGGCTTATTGCCGTTCAATTGCAGTGGAATACATGCATATTGCAGATCCTGTTCAGCGTCAATGGATGCAAGAGCGAATTGAGCGAGCAGATGTTAAGCCACCTCGGGAAGAACAAATTCGAATATTGCGCAAACTAAATGCCGCAGAAGCTTTTGAAAACTTCCTGCAAACTAAATATGTTGGTCAAAAGCGCTTTAGTCTTGAGGGTGGTGAATCTGCAATTGCTTCACTGGACGCAATTTTATCTGAAGCAGCAAATTCACCAGTACAAGAAGTAGCAATTGCAATGCCACACCGTGGCCGATTAAATGTTCTAGCAAACATTGCTGGCAAGTCTTATAGCCAGATTTTCAGAGAATTTGAAGATGCGCCAAAAAATAAGATGTCAGTTCAAGGTTCTGGAGATGTTAAATATCACTTAGGAACTGAGGGTGAATACGAAGCACCAAATGGTGAAAAAGTTCGGGTTTACTTAGCAGCAAATCCATCGCACTTAGAAGCAGTTAATCCAGTGCTTGAAGGTATTGCTCGAGCAAAGACCGATCAGTTGAATCGAGAAAATGGTTTTCCAGTGCTGCCCATCTTGCTGCACGGCGATGCGGCATTTGCTGGTCAAGGGGTAGTTGCTGAAACTCTACACATGTCCCAGCTGCGCGGTTATCGCGTTGGTGGCACCATCCACTTAGTAGTAAACAATCAAGTTGGCTTCACAACTTCCCCAACTGAATCGCGCTCCTCCACCTATGCCACATCAGTTGCTCGAATGGTGCAAGCACCGATTTTCCACGTCAATGGTGATGACCCAGAAGCAGTCGTTCGAGTTTCACGGTTAGCATTTGAGTTTCGGCAAACTTTTAATAAAGATGTAGTAATTGATCTAATTGTTTATCGTCGACGTGGACATAATGAAGCAGATGATCCATCACTAACTCAACCACTGATGTATGAGATTATTGATAACAAGCGAAGTGTTCGTAAGTTATACACCGAAGCACTCATAGGTCGCGGCGATATCACCCTTGAAGAGGCAGAAGCTGCGCTAAAAGATTATCAAGATCAACTAGAGCGAGTATTTGCAGAAACGAAGGAAGAACTTGCCGCTGGCAACGCAGAAGCCCCCATCAACAATGATCTGCCATTCCCACAATCTGTTGCTACAGGCGTTGCATTAGAAACGTTGGAAAAGATCGCGCGCACTCAAATTGATCTGCCTGCGACTTTAACTCCTCATCCAAGATTGCTTCCACAACTACAAAAACGTGCAACTATGCTATCTGAGAACGCAGTGGATTGGGCAACTGGTGAAATGTTTGCCTTAGGTTCATTGCTATTGGAAAATCGATTAGTTCGATTATCTGGCCAGGATTCACGTCGTGGAACTTTTGGTCAACGTCATTCAGTTATTGTTGATAAATCAACGGGAGAAAGTTATTTCCCACTAAGAGAAATGTCTAAACGCGAGGGTAAGGGTCAGCTCTATATTTATGACTCACTACTGAGCGAATATGCGGTTATGGGATTTGAGTATGGCTATTCAGTTGCAAACAAAGATGCATTAGTTATGTGGGAAGCGCAGTTTGGTGATTTTGCTAATGGAGCACAAACAATTATTGATGAGTTTATTAGCTCCGGTGAACAAAAGTGGGGCCAAACTTCTCGGGTGGTGCTGCTTTTGCCACATGGCTATGAAGGACAAGGACCTGATCACTCTTCTGGACGCATTGAAAGATTCTTAAGTTTATGTGCACAAGACAATATGACAGTTGCCTATCCATCAACCCCTGCGTCATATTTCCACTTGTTACGCTGGCAAGCAATGCAGCCACATGCCAAACCATTAATAGTCTTCACACCTAAATCACTTCTTCGCAGCAAACTTGCAGCAAGTGCTGCTGCTGATTTCACTTCAGGTCAATTTGATCCAGTAATTGATGATTTATCAGTTGATAAATCAAAGGTACGCCGAGTTGTGCTCTGTACTGGCAAGGTCTATTACAACTTACTAACTGAACGTGAAACAAGAGGCATTACTGATGTTGCGTTAGTTCGATTAGAGCGCATATATCCGTTACCAGCACCAGAAATCGCTGCGTTGCTAAGTCATTATCCAGATGATGTTGAACTTATCTGGACGCAAGAAGAACCGGCAAATCAAGGTGCTTGGCCGTTTATCGGACTGAATTTTACTGCCCAACTTGGTAGAGGTATTGCAGTTGTTTCAAGATCAACAGCCTCTTCACCCGCAGTTGGTTCACACAAATTGCATGACGACGAACAAGCGGCACTAGTAAGTCAAGCACTAAGTTAAGACGCTTGACTTACTGTTGACATATTGAAGTCCTTAAACAGTACTGATGGCATTGCGGTTCGATCAATGTAATCAGCCCATTCGCGAACCTGAGTGATGCTGGTTGGCGTAGCTGCTGCTATTCGACCAAGGAGTTCAACTGGTGATTCATTCCAGCGGAAGTTGTTAACTGCTCCTACTACTTCACCATTCTCAATTAGATAAACACCATCTCGAGTAAGACCAGTAAGCAGCAAAGAAACTGGGTCGACCATTCGGATATACCAAAGACATGTAATCAATAATCCACGTTTAACCGACTTAATCAATTCTGCTTCAGATGAGCTTGCGCCATCAACACTCATAATAATGTTATCTGATAACGATATTGGAACAAACTCAGTATTCATTTCTTTTGCGCTTGCCCTGGTATTTATCAAATTGGTAAGCACGCCATTTTTCATAAAATCAAAACGATTTACTGGATAACCATTATCAAACACGCTCACAAACGGGCTACTAGCAGTTGTTTCGATATGAGTTGCACTTCCTAGTCCAGGATAGTTTGGATCTGAAAATAGATTTAAGTTAACGTTAGAAAACTTTTCGCCAACTCTTGTGCCACCTTTTTTATCGGAGAAAACCGACTGACCCTGAAATGCATCTTTACCTGCTGCACTCCAAACCATGTAAGTAACTAAGTCACCAACAGCACCAGCTGGTAACACAGCATCATATTTACCCGCTGGCAAATCAATCTTCTTCGCTTGCCATTCCAAACGCTTACTAATCGCAGCATCAATTTCGTGCATATCTAAATCCGAGAAATCTCTAGTTGCCCGTCCCTCCCAAGTGCTGCGGGTTCTGTTATGAGATTTACCAGTCATTTCAACTCGACCAGATGGTTGGTCTTGTCGAACACGAATTCCACCTTTTGAACCAATCCAAGAAGATGAGTGCACGTGTTCGGCATAACCAAACAATTCAATGCCATCTTTACTAGCTCGATTAAACATTTGCCCTAAATCAGGTGCAACTTTGGCAAACACTTCAGGGCCAGTTGGCTGATGAGCAGATTCCCAATCTCCAGCAACTTCATTTGTCAGTAGCGGTGCAGCATCTTCGGCAGCTCCAGCAGCTAGTGCTGCTAATTTTGCTGCAGCAGCAACTTCTGCAACTTCACTTTCAGCAACGTCAGTTCGAGTGATGCTGCCGGAAGCTATTCCATCTGGAGTTGCTACAAACGCAATTACAGTTACTGATCTATTAGCGAGCACACCATTTGTCGTTAAAGTGTTATTTGCCCAACGCAAGTTTGCTGAGGTGTCCTCATTCACAATGACAATGCAATCTTCATAATCTGCCGCAGCTAAAACTTTCTCAATTATCTGTTGTGGTTTCATTATGCACCTGCTTCAGCAACAGTATTTAATACGTTTATGTTTTGAAACACAGCAGCTGGACAACCATGACTTACCGCAGCAACTTGTCCAGGCTGGCCTTTACCGCAGTTGAAAGCTCCTCCCAGGACATATGTGCTTGGCCCACCAACTGCAATCATTGAACCCCAGAAATCGGTAGTGGTTGCTTGGTATGCGACATCTTTTACTTGACCTACAATTTTTCCATTCTTGATTCGATGGAATTGTTGACCAGTAAACTGGAAGTTATACCGCTGCATATCAATTGACCAAGACTTATCACCTTTAATCAAAATACCATTTTCAACGCCAGAAATTAAGCCAGCTAAATCAGGTCCAGTTGGATTTGGCTGCAATGAAACATTTGGCATACGTTGAATTGGTACGTGAGCTGGAGAATCAGCGAAAGCACAGCCGTTACTTCGCTCTTGCCCAGCTTTTGCAGCAATTCGGCGATCTAATTGATAGCCAACGAGCACACCATCTTTGACAATATCCCAACTTTGTGCAGCTACGCCCTCATCATCAAAAGCAACTGTGCTTAATCCATGCTCAGTAATTCGATCACCAGTTACATTCATCAACTTTGTGCCATATTGGAGTTTGCCTAATTTATCTACTGTGGCAAATGAAGTTCCCGCGTAATTAGCTTCATATCCAAGTGCTCGATCTAATTCAGTTGCGTGGCCAATTGATTCGTGAATTGTTAACCATAAATTGCTTGGGTGAATTAGTAAATCGTACTTACCAGGCTCAACGCTAGGTGCCGCTACTTTTGCCGTCAGTAATTCTGGAAGTTCCGAAATCTCATCATCCCAGTGCCAAATGTCATTGCCCATCCACTCCCAGCCATAACCGGCAGGTTGAGCAAGAGTTCGAATAGATTCAAAACCATGACTTCCAACTGAGATTGCTTCAATCTGAGTTTGCATTCGTACACGTTGCTGAGTAGTTGAGGTGCCAGCTGAATTGGCAAAGTACTTTTGCTCTTTCACATACATTGTGTATGCCTGGGCGTGGTTAACTCCTTCAGCCTTTAGCAATCTTGAGCTTAAATCTGCTAACCGAGCAATTTTTTGCGCATCTGGGACTTCAAATGGATCAATTTGATAACTTGAACTCCATACTTGATTTGAATAACTTGGCTCAGCAGCTAACTCAACATACTCAGTTGCCAGTGGCTTACTTGTTTTGGCCATTGCAACTGCTGTCTTTGCTAATTGCTGAGCGCTTGCAATTGATACATCTGGGGATGAGGCAAAACCATAGGTGCCATCAACAATAACCCTTACTCCAATACCAAAAATCGAATCATCAGTTTGAGTTTCAGGCTTAGCATCGCGCAGCTGCAACACACCAGTGCGAGTGCGCTCAATTCGAACATCAACATAACTTGCGCCAGCACTGGTCGCGGTGGCAATGGCCGCATCTGCGGTCGCAGCAAGCGGTAGGGCGAGAAAGTCTTGATCAACCATGGGCTCACCTTGCCCTATCCCGAGGAAAATTGCTCGCTAGCACCGCCTAGCATTTCGCTATGCGTTCCTTTGCTAGCGATAACTACGCGCCAGCTCACCCTGAAGTGCTCGCTGCACTTTCAGCAATTAATCAAGGACATCAACGAGCATATGGAGCAGATGAAGTTACCGCTCAATTAGAGCAAAGATTTATGGAATTGTTTGGGCCAAACACTAAGACATTTTTGGTCTGGAATGGCACTGGTGCAAATGTGCTTGCCCTTTATTCCCTGCTCAAACCTTGGGAAGCCGTTATTTGCACCAAATGGTCACACATTAATGTTGATGAGGGAGGTGCGCCAGAGCGGATAATTGGAGCAAAGCTAATTGATTTGCCAGCAGTTGATGCGAAGTTATCTCCAGCACAAATCGCAGAGGCATTTATTCGAACTGGAGATGAGCATTACGCACAGCCAAGGATTGTTTCAATAACCCAATCTACTGAATATGGCACGCTTTACTCGGTTGATGAGATTGCTGCAATTGCTGATGTAACACACAAAAACAATGCATATCTGCATTTAGATGGTGCTCGAATAGGTAATGCTGCAGTTGCATTGAACAAATCATTCAAAGAGTTTACAACGGATGTAGGGGTGGATGTTGTTTCTTTTGGCGGCACCAAGAATGGATTAATTAATGGTGAAGCAGTGCTGTACTTAAATCCGTTATTGGGTGAAAAAGTAAAGCATTTACGAAAATCATTAATGCAACTCAATAGCAAAATGCGCTACACATCAGTGCAACTACTAACTTTGCTATCAAATGATTTATGGAAGCGAAGCGCATCTCACGCCAATCAAATGGCGCAACTACTTGCTAATCAAGTTAGTAAGTTACCTGGAATAAAAATCACTCAACCAGTTCAAGTAAATGCAGTTTTTGCAACCGTTCCTCAATCAGTATCAGATAATGTGCCTAATGAATTTCCATTTTATGTTTGGAATGAGCACACAAATGAAGTGCGTTGGATGTGTGCTTGGGATACCACCGAACAAGATGTCACGGATTTTGTGGCAGCAATCAAACGTGCGCTGTAATTAATTTTGGCCAAGGCCAATATCTTGCAACGACCACCGCTTTTATCTGATCGGGCTTTACTAAACCATAAATTCTTGAATCTCGACTTAACTCAGGATTATCACCGAGCACTTGCCATTGACCATTTGTGATTGCACTTAGTCGCTTGATCACCAACCTAAACGCGGAGTCTTCCAGAAGCACTATTTGTCCTGATTTAAATTTGTCTGTGCGTTTTAGAAGCAAGTAGTCCCCAGGTTTTAGAGTTGGCAGCATGGACTGACCTGATACCTCAATGGTGAACCATTTCGGTTGCACTTTCGCGTTTGCGCCCATAGCGGTAGTCTCTCGCACTATCAGTTCACAAAGGAGTACCTATGAGCTTTAAGCCAAGTCTTATTGCTGCCGCACACTGCGATCTGCCATGCGGTGTTTACGATCCAGCGCAAGCAAAAATTGAAGCACAGTCTGTTAAAGCCTGTATGGAAAAATATGCTGCTTCATCCGATCCAGATTTCAAGTCGCGTGCAGTTTCTATCAAAGAAGAGCGCTCAAATATGGTGAAAGAGCATCTATGGGTGCTCTGGACAGATTACTTTAAACCAAACCATTTTGAGGCATATCCAAACTTGCATCAGTTGTTTAATGAAGCAACAAAACTAGCAGGTGCTGCTGGCACTAAAGGCACTAACGATGTAGCGGTTGCAGAAAAGTTGATATCAAAGATTGATGAAATTGCTGAAATATTTTGGGCAACTAAGAAATAGATTCTCTAGTGAAGCTGGTCAACTGAAAATGTTGGCCAGCTTTATTTTTGCTCTCTTGATTGTTTGAGCGCAGAATAAATTGCTGCAACAGATAAAAGCGCAACCCCAACGCCAAATAGTTTCCAAAACAAGACGTCTCGCTGCCAAAAATCTTCATATGAGATACCAATAACAATTAACTGAACTGCAATCATTGGGGCAACAGCCCAAGATTTCTGCCGCCACAGCCCTCGAAGCACCAAGGAATAACCAAATATGGCCAATAAATAAATGACAATCTCCGCAATCAGGTTGACCCAACCATCAAATTCTCTAGTTAACGCTATGCCTGTCAGGGTAATGAGCAAGATAATCACCAGAATCAGCACTTGGATCAGTGCGACTATTGGTGCTATCCAGCTGACTTTTGAGCGTTCCATATAGCCCCCGAGCCTAAAGCAGTTCCCCTCTTTGGGTGATTCTCAGCCAACATCTCTTGCCCCAGCGCTAAATCTGTGAGAAACTACTTTTCCGCGCCAATTGCGACACAAATCCTGATTCACTTCGGGTGGCTTTCGGCACAGACCTTGTGAAGAGTGTCACAAGCACTTGGAACGTGATTCAAAGGAGGACCGGTATGGACTGGAGACACCAGGCTGCATGCCGCAATGAGGATCCTGAGTTGTTCTTCCCCATCGGGAACACTGGTCCTGCGCTATTTCAAATTGATGCTGCGAAAGCTGTTTGCCGTCGTTGCCCGGTAATTGATGACTGCCTTGATTGGGCGTTGGAAACTGGTCAAGAGACAGGCGTTTGGGGTGGCATGAGTGAGGATGAGCGACGCGCTGCTAAGCGACGAGCTGCCCGCACCCGAGCAACTACAAATTTCATTTAAGCGCACTTCCCTAGAAGTTGTTGCACGCGCATTTCCATAATTGTTGATTCGGTCTTGCCTACTCGTTAGGGCAAGACGAAATCAAATTATTTGCCTAAAAAGTAACTTGCCCAGTTACAATTTCATTACCGTTGTATGTACCTTACGTCTATGGAATCCAGCTGGGGCCAAGGAGCTACTACTCCATCCACTGACCCAATCATTCATCTCCTTCATCGATTCACCTATGGACCAACGAAAGATTTGGTTTCAGAGGTTTCTCAAATGGGTGCTGATGCCTGGTTTGAAAAACAATTGGATTATTTATCAATCTCCGATAACGAAGTAAATTCTTATATTAGTAAGTATGACATTTTTAATATCATTCATAAAGATATGAATTTTTTATGGCCAGTTGCTGAAGCTGAAGGTGATATCAATAGAGGTCAAATATTCCAGTCAAATCACTTATCGGGTCGAGTTCTTCATCTTTACACCCTAATTAATCAATCACATTCAAAACGACAGATTTTTGAGATGATGGTGGAGTTTTGGCATGACCACTTCAACATCACAACCCTTGGCGATGAAACCAAAGATGGAAAACTTGACTGGCATACCAATGATTGGAATAAGCGAGTTATTCGCGAGCATGCTTTAACCAGATTCGAAGACCTATTGCAAGCAACTGCGCTGCACCCTGCGATGATTGTTTATCTTGATGGCGAATTGAGCAGTAAAGAACTTCCAAATGAAAATTACGGACGCGAGTTACTTGAACTACACACCGTAACGCCAAAATCTGGTTATACCCAAGCCGACCTTATTGACGCTGCAAGACTATTCTCGGGTTTACGGGTGAAGTGGCCAGAGCGTTGGTACCAAAGAGGACCAAGGCCGCGACCGCAAGGTAGAACTTTCATAGATGTTTTGCCTTATGCAACGTTGCTACATGGTGAGCGCCAAAACTACGGCACCTTTAGAGTTATGGGCTGGCAAAGAACTGTTACATCTGTTGATCAAGTTCTGCCCGCAATTAAATCCCTGTTAAATTACTTATCATCACACCCAGAGACAGCAAAGAATCTTGCGCTAAAGTTGGGGCGCCGTTTTGTAGAAGATGTACCCTCTCAGAAATTCATTAATGACATTTCATCTTCATATATTTCAAATGGTGGCGATATTAAAGCTACTTTAAAAGCGGTTTATCAACATACAGATTTTAAGAACGCTATTGGAAAGAAATTAAAGCGTCCGGGCGAAGACTACATTTCGGTTGCTAGATCTCTAAATGTTTGGCCCAGCTTCACAAGACTTCAAAAGTGGCAAGGTATGACAAAGGAGTTTAGCTTTCCCGCAATTGTCCTAAATGAGTTAGCGGGAACGGGACACTCCCCGCTTTCTTGGCCCTTCCCTGATGGCTATCCTGACATTGCAAAAAGTTGGGTTAATGCAAGTCACCAGTTGATGCGCTGGAATATTTATGGCCACTTTGTTAAAGGTAACACTTGGGATGTACCTAAATGGGAGTCGCTTCTGCCGAATCGTGAGACAAACTTAGATAACCAAATTAATCAAGTAGCACAGTTATTGCTCTTCAAAGAATTAGGTAGTGCAGATCTAACTTCTGTTAGAACCGCTGTGACAAAAGTGTTTGGACCAAATCCAGATATGAACAATTTGTATCGTGATATCACACCCTTGATATCCCGATTGATTTTCCAACTTCCAGTTTGGAGTTTACGATGATAACTGAAGAGGTAATAGCACAATGTCCTGAAGGTAAAGAGGGTTTCTCTCGTCGCCAATTCCTTCGAGGTATAGCCGTTTTTGGTGGTATGACAATTCTCTCTGCGAATGGAATTCGATATAGCTTTGCTGCCTCCGCAAATGAAGTGCCCGATGTTGTAGTGACTCTTGTGCTGCGCGGCGGATTTGATGGTCTAAGCGCGGTTGTGCCAACGAATGAAAACATAATGCGACAAGCTCGCAGTCAGATTTATATTCCTAATGCAGCTTTGCTTCCTCTTAATCGAGAATTTGGATTGCATCCAGCGCTTAATAGATTGCTTCCGCTATGGGAAAACAAAGAACTTGCAATAGTTAACACAATTGGTGCACCAACTCATTCACGTAGTCATTTTGATGAGATTTCTGATGTTGCATATGCAGCTTATGGCGAAAAAGACAAACGAAGTGGCTGGATGGCTCGCTTTTTAGATGTATCTGGAAGCGGTTCGGTAGTTCAATCTGTTGGTATTGGTTCAACTACCAAACAACTAGTTGGTGGAAAAGCAGCTCCGGTAAATGTTGATGGGATTAAAAACTTTAGATTAGATTCTATTTACGGATACCGAGCTGAAGACTTAGCTGGATTTATTGATGAAACTCATTCTCGCTGGACAAATATCTGGGCCACGCAAGCAAAATCAACAATTGAAGCACTTGATCAGATTGCAAAAGCTGGCGCACTAAAAAGTACCGTTACTTATCCAAACACTGGAACTGGTCAGCGACTTCGTGATGTTGCAACGCTACTAAAGGCAGGTATCGGTGTTCGCGCCGTTGATGTTGAATTTCAAGGTGACTGGGATATGCACGCAAATATGGGAACACTTGAAAATGGTTGGCTAACTTCTTATCTCGCAGATCTTGCCGGATCAATTGCATCATTTAGAGAAGATCTCGGGGTGCTCTGGTCGCGAGTTACCGTAGTAACAATAACTGAATTTGGTAGAAGAGTTAGTCAGAATCAATCAACTGGTACAGAACATGGTTGGGGTACGAGCACTTTTGTTGCTGGAGGTGGAGTTGACGGAGGAAAGATCCACGGCAGATTCCCAGGCCTTGATAATCAACAATTAAAGGACGGTGACCTTGTTGTGACGGCTGACTATCGGAGTTTGTTAACAGAGATACTCACTCGCCGCGCTGGAGTAACCGCAAAAGGAGCTGAACAAATATTTCCGAACTTCCGACCTGAGGTTCTCTCGGTGATGAAACACCTCTCCGACACCCCACTTCCAGAGAACTTCCCTGAAAATGTCAAAAACGCTCTTGGAAATGTTTCTTATGACAAGGATTTGTTACCAACTGCAACTGCAGCCACAGCGCCAGTGGTAGTAAAGGAAGTCAAAAAGAAAACAATCACTTGTGTTAAGAATGGCAAAACAATTAAAGTTACTGGTACAAATCCGAAGTGTCCAACTGGGTACAAGATTAAGAAATAAAAATTCTTATCTCGCCATTTGTTTCAAGCGTTGGGTAACTTCTTAACGGTTCAACAGCTGGTCCAGTCAATACTTGTCCGCTCTCGGGGTCAAAAATTGATCCGTGAGCTGGGCATTCCAACTTATTACCAATCAAAGCGCTTGGAACTCCAGCATGTGTACATCTAACATCAAAAGCAACAATCCCTCGTGAAGTTCGAGTCAATGAATATCCTGTTGAAATACCAAACGAATCTTTAACAAAGAATACTTTCGTTTGACGCAGATTTAGTTCGCTACTCTTTGCTATAAACACACCCTCTTCAACACTATTTACAGAATCTTGTTCTGTGGGAGATTCCTCAGGACTTGTTTTCCGAGTCGAATCAGGTTCTTCCTTACTTTCCACATCGGTAGACGAAGGAGATACTTTTTCTTCCAAAGGATTTGGAGATTTCTGCTCTGGCTCAGGAGTTGGCAATGCCTTTTCTTGCGGTGGTTCTTTTGGTAATTTAGATGGTGTTGGCGTGGACTGTTTAGTGCTCGCAGCTTCTATTCGTTGACCAATAGCGCCAGCAATAACTATCCCGGTAAGTAAAAACAGCACCCGCCTCGAAATCTGCGCCATAATCAAATTCTATTACGTTGTGTTTGCCTAAAGATGGAATATAGGTCTTAGTTACCTCTGGGTTGTTACCTCAACAATAAACTCGCCACCACCAGTATTGATTTCCACTATCCCATTAAGTTCACCCTCAACTAAGCTGCGCACAATTGAAATGCCTAAACCCTCAGCATGAGCTCCGCGAGTTTTAGCTTGATTAATCACCCGAAATGAAAGTGGTTCAGTTAATCTCACTTCTAAATTTATAGGTTTAGAAACATCACCATGCTCAATCGCATTTTGTAATAATTCAGATAATGCAGCTGCTAATGGCACGGCATACTCGGCAGAATACGAACCAAACTCACCAGTTCGTTTGATAGCAACTGTATCTGGTGCCAGCTGCAAACTAAGCGCAACTAATCGATCTGCAATTTCATTGAAGTCGACATTTTCTGCTGGAGTTAAGGTTAGTGTTTCATGGACCAACGCAATAACTTCAATTCTTCGTTCAGCTTCGATAAGTGCTCTTTTTGCTTCATAGCTAGATCTTCTCGCTTGCATACGCAGCAATGCTGAAACTGTTTGTAAATTATTCTTTACTCGATGATGTGCCTCTCTAAGTGCTGCTTCTTTGGTTAGCAGTGCTCGCTCGCGTCTACGCAATTCCGTAACATCTCGCACCAGGATTAATGCTCCAGATGGTTTTCGTTCTGTTAAAAATGGATAACACCGAAGTGTGATGGTCGCTGAGCGATTTTCTATCTCAGCCGCCCCTGCCATTGTGCCTTTAGTTATTAAAGAAACAGATTCATCAATTACACCTAAGCGTTTAATAAGTGAAATAGCGGTAGCTGCTAAATCTGTGTGCACTAAATCTGAGGCAAGGCCTAATCGCCGAAATGCGCTAGTTGCATTTGGGGAAGCGAACTGCACAATTCCAGCGTTATCTAACAACACAACACCATCGCCTACTCGTGGTAGCGAAGTGATCATTGAAGTGTTACTAGCGGGTGGAAATTTTCCCACCCTAGCCATATCAAACAATTTTTTTGCAGCTGCAAGATATGCACTTACTAGAGATCCCTCTTCGCGTGCCCCACGATGACGTTCAATAACCGCAATGCAATCCCCTTGATGAATGATTGGAATTGCCGTTACATCATCTAGTTCTATTGTTTCCTTATTATTGTGAGCTCTATCAACTGCGGTTAATCTACGTTCAGATTGAAAACTACCAACCAGATCAGAATCAATTCTGGTTGGAGCGGTAACTGGTCGAATCTGGGCAACGCATACATATCCACTTTCATGCCACTTTGGTACCCAAAGCAGTAAATCTGAAAAGGAAAGATCAGCCAGTAGCATCCATTCAGATACAAGCTGCGATAACTGCTCAGTCGCCGCTGGGGTTAATTCGGTATGTTGCTCAATCAATTGCTCTAACGTAGCCACGGGGGCAGACTACTTAATGATTAATAACTATGAGAGAATCCGCCGACCAATTTAGGAGTTCAAATGAGCAAGCGAGCCCGCAAAAAGCGCGATCGTAAGAAAAACAAGGCTAACCACGGCAAACGACCTCGCGCTTAACTGGACATCTTTAGATAAACCACAACTCTGGGTCAGCAACATCTGGTTTAGATAAATGCCGCTCGGGTGCTCCCATTACAACTGCTCCAGGTGCCACATTTTTGGTAACAATTGCGTTAGCGCCAATTAATGCTTTATCACCAATTGAAATATTCCCAAGCACTGTAGCGCCTGCGCCTAAGACAACTCCATTTCCAATTGTTGGGTGTCGCTTTATTTTGGCTAACGATCGTCCACCCAAAGTCACTCCGTGATACATCATCACATCATCACCAATTACTGCTGTTTCACCAATCACTACACCCATTCCGTGATCTATAAAGCATCGTCTACCAATCTGCGCACCGGGATGAATTTCTATTCCTGTTAATCGACGGTTTCTATTTGCATACATTCGTGCAAGTAAATAAAAATTATGTTGCCAGAGCCAATTAGCAATACGGTGTCGCCACAACGCTTGCACCCCAGGATATGCGAGCACAATCTCCCACTTACTCCTGGCTGCTGGGTCACGCGTGATAGCAGCATCAATATCTTCTTGAATCCGATTAAACATTCAGTATTACTCCACTAGATCTGCATAAAGAGCTGTTGATAAATAACGCTCACCAAATGAAGGAATAATTACCACAATATTTTTACCTGCAAACTCGCTTCGTCTAGCAACTTGCGCGGCCGCCCAAAGTGCTGCACCAGAAGAAATACCACCCAAGATTCCCTCTTCAGCTGCAGCACGTCTGGCGTATCGCATCGCTTCTTCATTAGGCGCATCCAATACTTCGTCATACACTTCACGATCCAAAATTGGAGGAACGAAATTTGGACCAATTCCTTGTATTGGATGTCCAGATGGCGAACCGCCATTCAAAATTGGTGAAGCCGCCGGTTCCACTGCAAACACTTTAATTGATGAATTCTTTTCTTTTAATACTTGCCCAACACCGGTGATGGTGCCACCAGTTCCAATTCCAGCAACTAATGCCGCAATGGAACCATCTGTATCTTGCCAGATTTCCTGTGCTGTGGTGTTGCGATGAATTTCTGGATTAGCAGCATTTTCAAATTGACGAACTAATACCGCACCCTCTGCCTTTCCAATTTCTTCAGCTTTTGCAACGCAGCCCTTCATACCTTCAGCAGCAGGCGTTAATACCAACTCTGCACCATAAGCTCTAAGCAGCATTCTTCGCTCTTTGCTCATTGAATCTGGCATAGTCAAGATAACTCGATATCCTCGCGCTGCACCTACCATTGCTAATGCAATTCCAGTATTGCCACTTGTGGCTTCCACAATTGCGCCACCAGGTTTTAACTCGCCTGACTTTTCGGCGGCGTCAATCATGGCTATGCCAATTCGGTCTTTAACTGTTGCTGATGGGTTATAGAACTCAAGCTTGGCAAAAACATTTGCTTTTGCACCATCCATGATTCGATTCAGTCTCACCAATGGTGTATTTCCTACTACTTTGGTTATATCTTCATAAATTTTCATAATTGTCCTCACGATTGTTTTGGTTAACTTTGGAAAAAAGAATTAGTTAGCAAGCAGCGCTGTTAGCGCGGCAGAAGTCAATCACGCGACGTTTGGTAAAGAACCAACTAAGGGCTACAGACATGGGCAAATCCTAACCCGAAGTTCAAATAGCCGCAGTTGATTGCGCTTTTTGCAAATAGTTTGCGTAAACATTAATTAAACAATTCTGGCTGAGTCGGCTCTGGCGTACTGGGCAAAATCAACTGTGTACCTTGTGCTCTTGCTGAATTAACTTCCGTAGATACTGCATATCCAACAAGTTGTGGCAATTTTGTCGCCCTAGCCTGAACTACTGCCAGATCCCCGTCTTTTTGATCTGGATCTAACCAATCAGAGAAACCTGAGGAATCCAGAATTAATGGCATTCGGTCGTGAATTGCAATGACAACTTCATTTGCTGGCTGGGTAATGATTGCAAATGACTTTTCAGCTTTTTCATTAATCACATATATTCCTGCAAAAGCCAAAATGTTACTGCTGTTTGAGTGGAAATAAAATGGCTGCTTTTTTCGGGCAGATAAAACTGTGCTCTGCCATTCATACCATCCAGTTGCTGGGATTAAACATCGACGATATCGGATTGCTTCTCTAAATGAAGGTTTTTGGGTTACAGATTCCACACGAGCATTGATCAAATTACTTGGAGCAAGTTTTGACCACGGCAGAACTAAACCCCACGTAAATAGGTCTAACTGCCGAACACCAGCAGACTCAATGACCGCTGAAACTTCTTGGGTAGGCGCAATGTTGTATCTAGGTTCACCAATCGAAGCAATTACCTCATCAACCCCCATTGCAGTAACAACTTCGCGAAGATCCGCAATCGCGGTATATCGGCCACACATATGAAAAGTATGCCCTGCCCTAGTTGTCGCTACGCTGACGCCATGGTTTGGCAGGCAATTCGAGCACAATCCCCGACATCGGGCACGATTAGTGTTCCTGGTTCTAAATCGCTATCTAATCGGGCATTGCTATTAGCTGCAATAAGCAGCGGACCGAGCAAAATTTCTGGCTTGCTGCTTGCTCGTGATACCAAGCTAATGATTAACGCGCTCAGCCAACTCGGTGCAAAGATTTCAGTTTCTGAAAATACTGCTCAAGTAATTCCTGGAAAGTTAATTGGTGGCGGCGAAATTCAAGTAGGTCTTGCTGGCACGGTGATGCGCTTTGTTCCTTTTGTCGCAGCTTTGGCGCAAGGTGAGACCACTTTTATCGGTGACGCTCAAGCATCAGATCGACCTATGCAGGTAACAATTAATTCGCTCAGACAACTCGGAGTTACGGTAGATGATCAAGGCAGAAATAAATTGCCATTTACTGTTTATGGAATTGAAAGTGTAACTGGCGGAGAAATTGCAATTGATTTATCTGAATCTAGTCAATTTCTAACTGCCCTACTTCTTACTGGTGCACTATTTGATCAGGGAATCACAATAAAAAATACTTCAGCTTTTGTGCCTTCACTACCTCACATCCAGATGACAATTTCAATGCTGGCTGAACACGGGGTAAGTGTGCAAAGTTCTGAAAACACTTGGCAAATAAGTCCAAGCAAAATAAAACCAATAGATCGAATAATTGAGCCAGACTTATCAAACGCAGCTGTATCCTTAGCAGCTGCAATGTTAACTGAAGGTACTGTAACAATTTCACATTGGCCAACTAATTCAAATCAACCAAGTAAACAAATACAACAGATATTTAAACAACTTGGCGCAGAACTAGAATTAACTCAAGCAGGTTTGATTCTAAAAGCACCAAAGGAATTAGTTCCTATTCAAGCTAACTTAAGTGAAGTGGGCGAAATTACTCCAACGATTGCGGCTATCGCGGCTGCCGCGTCTGGAATTTCTAGATTAACTGGAATTGCTCACTTGCGAGGACATGAAACAAACCGGTTAGCAGCCTTAGTTACAGAACTAAATAAAGTTGGAATAATTGCACAAGAGCTATCAGATGGCATTGAGATTAATGGTGGGACACTGAAAGATGCAGATACTGAATTGAATTCTTATCACGATCACCGAATGGCAACTTTTGCAGCGTTGCTTGGATTAGTTGTTAGTCTTTCAGTTAATGATATTCAAACTACAGATAAGACTATGCCAGATTTTGCCAATAATTGGAACCGTTTTATTACGGGAGCTAAGTGAGAAATCGGATTGATGAAGAAAGTGTTCGGGTAAGACCCGCACGTAGTTCTCGTCCGCGAAGCAAAGATCGTCCAAGTCATCAATCAGCTCAACGCGCAATGGTTACCACAATAGACCGTGGACGCTATACCTGTGCTCTGGACTCAGATCCAAAAATAGTAATTACCGCAATCACTGCACGAGAACTAGGCAAAGCAGCAGTTGTTGTTGGTGATCAGGTTGATTTGGTGGGAGATCTTTCCGGGGCTGAAGGCAGTTTGGCTCGAATTGTTCGAGTAATGGATCGCAAAAAGTCTTTACGGAGAAGTGCTGATGACTCAGACTCAAGTGAAAGAGTTTTAGTTGCAAATGCTGACCAATTAGCAATAGTTGTTGCAGCTACTCAACCTGAACCACAGCCAAGATTAATTGATCGCTGTTTAATTGCTGGTTGGCATGAAAACATGAAACTGATATTGATCATCACCAAAATAGATTTAGCGAGTCCAGTTGATTTAGTGAACTCTTATCAAGACCTAGTAAGTCAAATAATGACCATAAATAAAGAGAGCGACTTAACTAAAATAATTAAAGTGTTAAACAACCACACCACCGTGCTAGTTGGCTCTAGTGGAGTTGGTAAATCAACTCTAGTTAACTCTCTTTTACCCTCAACTCTGCGCAGAACTGGAGAAGTGAATCTAGTTACTGGCAGAGGCCGGCATACTTCTACTAGTGCAGAAGCGATGATGCTTGAAGAAAACAGTTGGATAATTGATACTCCAGGCATAAGAACGTTCGGGATAGCCCATGTGCCAACTGAAACAATTGGACACGCATTTTCTGATTTACAACCTTACCTTGCCAAGTGTTTGAAGTCCTGCCTGCATAGTCAAATAGATTGTGGTCTAAACGCAATTACAGAAAATGAAATTGAACTTACCAAACGTGCTGATTCACTCAGGCGATTAATAGCTGCGAAAACTATAGATCTTTAACCCACGACCAAACTGCTTCAGCTCCTGAATGACCAGTTATTGCAATATATCCAGCAGCAAAGATTGCTGCTGCAGTTACCACAATAGCAACTGCGGTTCGTAGATTCTTCAAAAATCCTGACTTATCTATTCGATAAAGCAGCACTATCAACCCGAGTAACGGCAAACTGGTTATTGGTGCAAGCTCACCTAATTCGGCATGCCTTTCCAGCTCAACACCCATACGCTCTTCCAAAGCTTCACCACTGGATTTAGCAATAAATGAACTAATCTGCCCAATAACGGCAATACCAATAATTACGAGTCCGTATTTTCGAGAAATGCTGGGCTTTACTGCCATTGCAATTGCTGCCAAAGCTGCAAGTGGAACGAGCACAACCACTGCATGCACAATTAGTGGATGAACCGGTAGGCCCAACACTAGATCAAAAATGCCCCCGGTCTCAGTTTCGCTTCGACTTATCATTAAAACTCCCGCTACCTTTGCCTCATGAATTCACCTCTAGCTAAAGCAACTATACCTGCGGATTTATTAAGGGGCTTGTCAATCGCGCACCAGTTAGCTGATTTAGCAGATGAGATTACGATTTCTAGATTTCTCGCAACTGATTTGGTAGTGCAAACTAAACCTGATCTAACGCCTGTTACTGAGGTTGACCGCGGGGTAGAGCAGATTATTAGAGAGCATTTGGCGGTCGTTGCGCCAGAAGATGCCATTGTTGGTGAAGAGTTTGGCATTTCTGGGGAATCCAGTAGGTGTTGGGTGATTGATCCAATTGACGGCACTAAAAACTACGTTCGTGGTGTTCCTGTTTGGGCAAGTTTGATTGCACTTTTGCATAACAATGAACCAGTTATTGGCGTAGTTTCTGCACCTGCACTTGGACGTAGATGGTGGGCGGCAAGAAATGGTGGCGCATTTACTGGATTGCCGGAGCATTCAGGTAAACACGGCAGAGCAATATCGGTATCAAAAGTTGCGAAAATATCAGATGCATCCATTTCTTTCTCTGACCTTTCCTTTGGTGATGACAACGTCTATGAAAAAGGATTTAGAAAACTGGCAAGTTCTGTTTGGCGCACCAGAGGTTATGGTGATTTTTGGCAACACTGTTTAGTAGCAGAAGGTGCAATTGATATTTCAGCTGAACCAGTTGTTGCACTTTGGGATTTAGCTCCACTATCAATTATTGTCACTGAATCTGGTGGCAGATTCACTGGAATAAATGGTGTTGCCGGACCAGCTCAAGGTTCTGCTGTTGCAACAAACAATTTGTTGCATGAAACTGCGCTGCAAATACTTAACGAATCTTGATTTCCATCGGCAAACCAGATTTTGGTCGAACAGTAACTGAGGGCAAAGGATTTACCCTCTGTTTAGTTGGTGTGAATTCAAATCTCTGAGCCAACATTGATAAAGCAGTTACACCTTCAAACATTGCAAAATCTCGACCGATACACATCCGATTACCAAGACCGAATGGAATAAATGATCCAGCAATTGGTTTTAAGTCCTTTAAGAATCTATCTGGATTAAACTCTTCGGGATTAGACCAAACCGCTAGGTTCCGATGAACTACCCACGGGCTTATGACAATTAATGAACCGGCCTTTATCTCAATACCAGCAATTACATCATCAGTTATTGCTGCTCGAGTGATTATCCAAGCAGGTGGATATAGCCTCATTGCTTCATTAAAGACAGCCTGAGCAAATACTAAATTTTGATAATCATTAAATTCTGGATTACGACCTGAATAAATTCGATTGGCTTCATCAGCAAGCTGCTGTTGTATTTCAGGACTTCTACTAATCAAATGCAAAGCCCAGCTCAATGCACTTGCAACTGTTTCATGGCCTGCCACGATAAATGTAACCAGCTCATCTCGCACTTGCTTACGATTGAAACTTCCTATTCTAAGTTGCTCAACTAACAACCCCGCAATTGAATTCTTTGGTGCTGAGGCTGCGCCATCAATTACTTTATCGACTGCTTTTGTAAGGACCTTGTTTGCTCGCTGCAACTTCAGATTTAGCGGCGTTGGTAGCCAATTCGGTGGGAAAATAGGAGTACGTGCGCGGGATACCACGACATCCAATCCTGATAAAGTGGCTGAGACAATTTTGTTTGATTTGTTTCTAAAGTCTGCACCAAACAATGATGTACCAACAACATTTAATGCTAACTCCATCATTTCATGATCCAAATCAACAACTTCATTAGCTTTATTCGAAATGTTCTCGATAACTTCATTCGTTGCAGCAACTGAATGTGATACCACTTCTGCTACTAAATCATGGTGAAAAGCTGGTTGAACAACTTTTCGCTGTTCCCGCCACGCTGCTGAATCAGCCGCCAGTAGACCATAGCCGGTCACTAAAGCTAATGTTCGATATTGAATTGTTGCCTTACCAAAATTTTTTGCATTAACTCTAAGCACATAATCAACCCAAGTGGGATCTGATACTAAATAAGTTAGTGGTTTTGGGATTGAAAACTGCACAATGTCACCATATTTTTGCTGCATGTGGCCTAGAAAATCAGGAGCAGCAAACCTGATATTTCGAAAATTACTTAACATTTCTGCTGGTTCAGGGCCAGGAGCATTCATAAATGGTGGCTTCGTCATGGCTTGAGCCTATGATGTAAACGAAAATTCATCAGATGCGACTACCCTTTAGGTATGGTGGAGTTTGCCGCAAATCTGATTAGCCAAATCGGCCTGATCGGGGCTGCACTCTTAATCGCCATTGAAGTGATTGTGTTGCCAATTCCATCCGAGATGGTGCTGCTGCTAACTGGATTTAACGCATCTCTTGGAGAGTTTAGTTTTATGGGTGCAATCGCTGCTACTACCTTTGGCTCACTCTTAGGTGGCTTAGTTCTTTATCTATTTGGTTTTGGATTTTCCAAAGAAAGAGTTGAATCAATCATCTCTAAATGGGGCAAATACGTAGGCATTACCAATGAAGATTTAGACAAAACTTTTGATTGGTTTGAGCGATACGGCACTTATTTAGTTTTTTTCGGTCGCCTATTCCCAATTATTCGCAGTCTCGTGAGCATCCCAGCAGGACTAGTGCGAATGTCAATATTTAAGTTCGCGCTACTCACGACGGCCGGAAGTGCAATTTGGAACACTATCTGGATTTCACTTGGGGCACTTCTAGGTGAACAATGGGAGAGAGCCAATATTTGGACAACAGTTATTGACTATGCCGTGTATCTAATTCTTGGAACGGCAGTAGCTATCCTGTTTTTCCGCCTATGGCGTCGTCGCAAATATAACCACAGTTAAATCGGACAATCTTCACATCGCTCGCGCCTCTCACCTTTGTGCTTTACTCTTCCGCTATGAAACGCAGAGAAGCACTTTGCATGATGGCTGGATCGCTCTTGGCATTGTTACCAATTACAGCATCTACGGCTAACCAAAAAAAGCGAACCATTTATTGTCTTAAGGATGGAAAGGTTCGTAAAGTAACTGGGGTAAATCCAAGTTGTCCTGTTGGCTGGAGTAAAACAAACAATAAGCAGGGACGGGCAGCTTGGAAAGCCCAACAAAATGCAGCAAATAACACTTCTGAGAACAATAATTCTTCTGCGAACACCACAACTATTCCAAATAACTGGGTAAAGCTCACGACTTTGACAGCACTACCAAACGCAACTGCAACTGAAATTTCAGATAGAAACATTTGGTTGATTAAGAATGGAAATGAAGTCACCGGATTTAGCGGCAGGTGTACGCATGAAGGAACACCTGTCCGCAAAGAGGGTGCAGGCTTTCGCTGCCCAAATCACGGAGCAACATTTGATAAAAGCGGCATGAATCCAACTGTACCTGCATCTCGCCCACTTGCACGAGTCAACATTGAAGTTGCTGACGGTGTTGTGTATCTAGTTAATTAACTAGACAACCACACGGTCGTATGTGGTGGCAGTTTAATACTTTCACCCAACTCTTTTATTGGTGTTGAAGGGTTAGTAACTGCTTTCTTGCCTGAAATAGGTAAATACCTCATGAGTGGAGCGGTTACCGGGATGCTACAAATTGAAGTTGGTCCAAACGACTTTAACTTAGATTCCAGTTCCTACTTAAGTGCTGGTATGTCTACCCTACTGCTAATTGGCTATGGCGTAGCTTTCGCAGTAATTACAACAATGCCCACTATCAAGCGATATATTGAGTAGTAACTTTCTAGTTGGGTTGAGCCAACTGCTATCTTGGTGGGCTGAAACCATTTAGGAAGTAACTCTTGACCTCACAGGGACCTTGGCTAGCTTTTCGCGCCTTAACTGCCGATAGATCCGTTATCGCAACTAAGGTTGGAAAAGAAACTAAACATAGAATCTTTACTTACGCATTGCCATTCAAAAGACAGATAGTTTTCTTCTTGATTGTCGTTGTTATAGAAGCTACTTTAGTTGTTTCACAGCCGCTACTTTTTAAACTAATAGTTGATGAAGGTATTGCTAACGCTGATAGAAGAGTTGTGATTCTTGGTGCTTTAGGTGTTGCTTTAATTGCATTATTCTCCTCAATAATTTCAATGGTTGAAAGGTGGTTTTCTGCCCAAATAGGTGAAGGATTAATCTTCAATCTCAGATCACAGATTTTCGATAATGTAATGCAGCAATCAGTTGCATTTTTTACGAGGGCGCAAACTGGCTCATTAGTATCAAGGTTGAATTCAGATGTAATTGGCGCACAGCAAACATTCACTTCAACTTTATCAGGCGTCATTAGCAATTCAATAAGCACAACCATAGTTATTGGAACAATGGCATTTTTGTCTTGGCAGTTAACGCTAGCAAGCTTGATTCTTTTGCCCATATTTTTATACCCAGCTAAATGGGTAGGCAAGAAACTACAAGGATTTACTCGCAGCCAAATGTCAAACAACGCCGAGTTAAGTCAGCAAATGAATGAAAGATTCAATGTTTCTGGTGCACTACTTTCTATGTTATATGCAAACCGTAAACGAGAATTAGCGGCATTTGAACAAAGGGCAGATGAAGTACGGGATGCTGGTATCAAGATTGCATTAATCAACCGCTTTTTCTTTATCTCGCTTACCCTTATTGGGGCAATTGCTACTGCAATTATCTATGGCTTTGGTGGTTTAGAGGTGATTGATGGGGATTTATCTATCGGTACTTTGCTTGCACTCGTTGCTTTACTATTTCGACTATACGGACCACTTACCGCACTATCAAATGTTCGAGTTGAAATTATGACTGCTTTAGTTGCATTTGATCGAGTTTTCGAAGTGCTCGACTTGAAACCAATTGTTGCTGATCCAGTTAACCCAATAGAAATTCCAACAGGTCCAATTACCCTTAAATTCGAAAATGTTTCCTTCACATATCCAAAGCCAGAAGATGTGTCATTGGCGTCACTTGAGTCAATTGCAGCAGTAGCTGACCGAGCAATCTCAGACCAAGTACTGCACGATATTTCATTTGAAGTTAAGCCTGGACAGATGACAGCTTTAGTTGGACCTTCAGGTGCCGGAAAATCAACGTTATCATCATTAATTCCACGGCTATATGACGTAACTACTGGTTCAGTAAAACTTAACAATGTTGACGTACGGAATGCCAAGCTAACTGATTTACGTTCAAAAATCGGAGTGGTTCCGCAAGATCCACATATGTTACATACCACGATCTTGGAGAATCTAACTTTAGGTAATGAACAAATTACTCAAAATCAAATCTGGGAAGCTTTGGATGCAGCTCAGATCTCACAATTAGTGAAATCGCTGCCAAACCAACTAAAAACTGTTGTTGGTGACCGAGGTTATCGACTTTCTGGTGGAGAAAAACAGCGATTAGCAATAGCAAGGTTGTTGCTCAAGCAGCCGGAAATCGTGATTTTGGATGAAGCTACTGCCCATCTTGATAGTGAAAGTGAAGCACTAGTTCAGCAAGCATTGGAATTTGCCCTGAGCAATCGCACTTCTATTGTTATTGCGCATCGATTATCAACAATCAGAAAAGCAGATTTGGTGCTCGTAATGGCTCAAGGTCGGATTGTGCAGCGCGGAACGCATGAATCGCTTATTGCTGAATCAGGGCTTTATCGCGATTTACACGATAAACAGTTTCAAGAATAAATCAAGAAATTATCTTACCTTTAAAGAAGTCAGAAAAACCTTTCCTTGAACTAGAGTTATCACGATGCGTTCACTTGTGGATGCCTTTACTAATTCCAAAACTTGTGTATGTGGCCAGAGCGAATCGTCTTCAGCAGATTCCATAAATTGCACTTTTCCACCAGTCACATCCATAATCGATTTACGCAATACATCATCATGTGGACCAATTAGTGTGACTATTCTTGGTCCAACTTGTACCTTGATGATATTCACTCGATCAGATCGGTAAATACCCCGATGGTATGCAGATATGGATATTGTTCCAATCAAAATACTAAATGGATATCTAACCTCACGCATTAAATTACCAATTGATCCACCTGAGAAAATGGCTTCAAAAATGATGAAAACTGCTGCTATTAGAGCAATTACCGAAACAACACCACCAACACCAAAAAGAAGAAACAGATAGACTCTTCGGGTATTTGAACCTGCTTCCAAATCCGGTTGACGTTTTGCGTGAATTTGAATTCTATGCCAATACAAATACCAAATTGGCATACCAACAATCAATACTGTTATTGCACCAAGCAGCGTATTTACCGCTGCTGTCTGATTAACTATAGGGTTTCTTGCGATAGTATCAAAAATTGACACAATAATTAAGATTAATCCAACTGTTGATGCAATTAATGCTATTCCAGCAATTAGATATTCATAAATGCGCTGAATTTCATTTTTAACTGCAGTTCTTGCACTTGAAGCAAAATGATTGTGATACCAAAGCAAGAGTAGTCCTGCAAAAACTGCTCCAATTGCGTTAGGGATAGTTCTAAAATGGCTAAGTGGATCATCAAAAAAAGGATTACCAAAGAACCATACCAATGTTCGATAAAGCACTGTGCTAGCTGACACAATAGAAGTTATTAATCCACCTGCAACGCCTGCAATAAGAACATACCCCAGCCACAACACATCACGAGCAGAGTTCATCGATAATCTAACCCAATACAAAAGCCAAACTGGTGCACCAATAAGTAGCAAAATTGCGCCTGACTTTATTGGACTCTGAGTGCCTATAAGTAGATCTTTTGCACTGTAGCCAATTATTTCTCTGGCAATTCCCGTGACTATTAATCCAAATCCAACTAATGAAGTTATCAATCCAATTAAGGAGCTAAACAAAAACAAAAATTTACTTCTATTTTCTGGAGTTAGACGACGATTTATCTCAAAGTGAGCGAACCATACAATCAACCACACAATTGTCTGGGCAATTGAATAGCTACTAAAGTCTTCTAATCCAAATGCCCAAGCTAACAATGTCGCTAAGCCAACCATTGCAGTTCCTAGAGCAGCAACTGTTGCAAGGAGCATGTATGCTGCCCAACCAAATGATTTGAGCTCAGTTTTATCATCTCTGATTGTTCGTTTAGTCCATGTTGTTACACCAAACAAAACAGGTAAACCAACCAATACAAAGGATGTGTTTCTCGCAAGCGAAACTTCATCAGCTGCCAACAGAGAAGGTGGACTTATCAATCTATCAATTAGTCCAGAGATTCCAATTGCAACAATAACCACAAGTCCGAAAAGTAAGGAATACTGAAAGAATCTCCTGACTGAGTGACCTGATGAACTTGTTGCTTGGCTATGGCCAGAAATAGCCCGAATCGCAAGGACAATAAGTGCCATGAAAACTGCCAGAATTCCTAGGCTAATAATCATTTGGTTATCTCTCCACAGTCATAAACTGGCCATGGCACACCAGTAATCAGCCATTCGGAATCAACTCTTTCTAACCGATAGATATGCGATTCAACGTATGGCGTACTAAACAAGTCAGCATTTCCAAATTCGACATCCACTTCAACGCGAGCAGTGGAATCAGTTGTTGATACTTCAACCAAATCGATGCTTGCGTTTCTATCTACCCAAGCGCGATCTAAGTGGGTAACATTGCACGGGCTCGATTCTGAGATATGAGAAATTGCAGAATCCGTGTCACCTTCAAACATTGCAACTAGATATTGCTGGACTACCCATTCAGGTGTGCCAGACTCAAATTGTGACTCAGTTCGATTTGATGAGAAAAAAACTAAGGCCGCTACTAAAGCAACCAAAGCGATCACGACAATAATTACACGATTAGGCATTTTGCTCATGCTAAAAAGTGTACTCCTCTGGTGAGCGACATCGCCCGTAAAAGAAAACCAATTGATAATTCTGCAATCTGGTGGGGCGGGCGGGGCTCGAACCCGCGACCGACGGATTATGAGTCCGCTGCTCTAACCAACTGAGCTACCGCCCCAGCAGGCTTATTTTACTTGTTACAAAAAAAGAGCTTAAAAGGCTAAGCAATCAAGGTGCAAACGCCAAGAATAGGAACGAAAAGAAGATTACTAAGTGCAAGCCACCTTGAAAAAATGTAACTCGATGTGATGAAACGGTTACCACGCTAACCACGCAAGTGAGAACAAAAAGCACCAACTCAGTTGCACTTAATCCTAAGATCAAATTGATATCAATTATCGATGAAACTATGGCTAGAGTGGGAATTGTTAAACCAATACTTGCTAAAGCAGAGCCATAAGCAAGATTAAATCCAGTTTGCAAATCGCCTCTACTTGCAGCGCGCATAGCCGCAAGGCTCTCAGGCGCAAGCACAACTAATGCCACAACTACCGCAATAACAAATATTGGCAAACCTGCACCAACAACTACACCTTCAATTGATGGTGAAATTACTTTTGCCATGCCAATGATTGCAACCAATGCAATTAATAGCAAGGTGATGCTTCGATGAAAATCACGCTTTGAAGGTGACTTTGCATATGGCATCGTTATAACCGCATCCGGATCCTCGAAATGTTCCCTGTTTCTAACGGTTAACACATACAAGAACAATCCATACACAACTAATGAAGCAAATGAAACAAAAACCAATTGTGGAAAGGTAAATGTTGGGCCAGCACTTCCTCGAGTAAACACAGGTAACACTAAACTCAAAGTCGCAATAGTCGTAATTGCACTAAGTGCAGCTCCGCTGCCTTCAGAGTTAAAGCTCAGAGTTGTATTTTTTAGCGATGCAATAACAATCGAAAAACCAACTATTCCATTACAAGTAATCATAATCGCTGCAAACACGGTATCGCGCCCTAATGTAGATGCAGCACCATCAGAAGACAACATGATTGCAACTATCAAACCAACTTCAATCACAGTTACAGCAAGCGCTAGGATTAATGCTCCGATAGCTCGACCTACATATGCTGCGATTACTTCAGCGTGATGAACGGCCGATAGCACGCCACCAATAAGCACCACATTAATAAATACAACTTCTAGTGTGTCAGGTTTGTCATTCCAGAACAAAACCACAGTAATGGCTGCCGACAGCGGTCCAGCAAGATTAACTAGTCCTATGAGTGTTTTTGCTTTCGTCAGCATTGGCAAACTTTACGGCAAAAACATAAAATCACAATCTCAGTCCAAATTAACTTGAGAATGATTGGTTCGAGCAAGCTTAACTAAATTCCGAGAAATGAAACTAGCAAAACCGAGAATATGAAACTGCCAGCAAGTGCAGCAATCAATGTTGGAGCAAAAGCTTTTCTACCGATGTGACGTTTGGCTGCGAATCCATAACGAATTGCTTGCAGACAAGGAAATAGCATCACAGCACCAACAGGTAGAACAACTATTAGGCGGTCTAGCAGTTGGGCACTTGCTAATACCTGACCTGGCTGATAGCCAAGTGCCCAAAGGATGAATGTAAAAAGTTGCTGACCCAACAAATAAAAAATTGGAATCAGCACTACCCAGGTGATGGATGCTTTAAGGTATTTGTTCACAACCACATTCTAGCCAATGTCTATCAAGTGTATAACTTTGAATCAGATTGGATATTTACTATCTTGGATTGGTGAGTGAATCTGACCTTGATAAGTACGTCGAATTACTTTCTCAAATTCCGTTATTGCATCTAGTTCACCATGAACTAAGAATATTTGTTTTGCTTTCGCACCTGAATCAAAGAGCCAACTGAGCAACTCGCCCTGATCAGCATGTACTGAAAGGCCAGGAAGATGAACTATCTCAGCCGCAACCAAAACATAACCCCCCTGCATCTTTACGCTCGGTGCACCATCAAGCAGCGAGCGACCTCGTGTTCCAGGAGCTTGAAAACCAACTAATATGACTGTGTTATTTGAATCGGGCAATAGTCGAGCCAGATGGTGAATAACTCGCCCACCGGTAGCCATTCCGCTTGCAGCAATAATGATTGCTGGTCGTTTTAGGTGATTTAATGCTTTTGAGTCACTAACGCTTTGTGTTTCAAACAAGTTGTCCATTGCGAAAATATCAGAACCTGATGATTCTCGCACATCAGATTTAATCTCAGGGCTAGTTTCATTAATCGCTTGGCGATAGCAATCAAGTGCTGCTGATGCCATCGGTGAATCAACAAAAATAGGTACTTCAGGAATAGCGTTTGCCTCCATTAAGTCCTTTAGTTGCATCAATAAAACTTCAGTTCGATCTACTGCAAAAGCAGGAATCAATACTGTTCCACCCCGTGCCAGAGTTCGATTGATTGTGTCGGCCAATTTACTGCCTGGATCTTGATGCATTTGATCACCGTATGTTGACTCAACAATTACCGCATCATATTCCTGTGCAGTTATCTGATCTGGCTTAACGAGAATAGGGTGCTCGGGTCGACCTAAATCACCAGAGAACAATAACTTTTTCTCGGCAAATTCTAATTCGATAAACGCCGCACCTAAGATGTGTCCACTTGGAATGAATTTTGCTGTTACATCTTTTGTAATCTGAGTCTTTACTCGATATTCAACTACACTAAACAATTTAATAGTTTCTTCAGCATCGTCATCTGTGTAAAGAGGTAAAGGTGGATTGTGTTTAGAAAATCCCTTCAAGCGTACAAATTCAGCATCTTCCATTTGAATTTTTGCACTATCGCGCAAAATGATCTCAGCAAGTTTTGCGGTATTTTTGGTTAGATAGATTTTTCCCCAAATCCTTGCCTAACTAACCGGGGAAGATATCCGCAATGATCTAAGTGAGCGTGCGTAACCAAAATCGCATCCAGCTCGGCTTGGTTAATCGGAAATGGCTGCCAAT
>Ga0194123_10001395_pt1 | contig 36829 bp, 47 predicted proteins | sample TA2MahsurfametaG_5_FD_155479 | JGI IMG/M metagenome (GOLD analysis project Ga0194123, IMG submission 155479) | Freshwater microbial communities from Lake Tanganyika, Tanzania - TA2015023 Mahale A surface | ecosystem: Environmental > Aquatic > Freshwater > Lake | place: Tanzania: Lake Tanganyika... | reverse complement strand
GCCTTCCACTTCCATGGCACGCCCCACCGCTCCCTGCTGCGAGATCCGCTTCCTGGTGCTCCACACCTGTCCCGTAGCCCTTGGGCTTCTGCGAAGCAGTTGGCATCAAGGCCTATGGCCATGAGCGGATCACCACCCCCATCGGTCGCCGCGGCAAGCCGGTCAAAAAGCTCCGCCTCATCCCCGCTGAAAGTGCGTATGCGATGGCCCTGTATTTCCAGGGCACTCCCGGCACCACCGTGTCGGTGATCTGAGCCACCTCGGGAGGCTCCGCCTCCCGCCGGCCGGTTTCCCGGCCGGCTTTCCCTGTGGTGATGGGTGATCTCAGGAACTGTGATCCACGGAACCTGGTGCAATCCAGACGCCTTTGCCATGGTCATGGGCCCAGGGGGTTGATGGCCCGATGAGCTGGTCCGAGCTGGAGCGTCTTGTGGACGACGTGGAGGCCGACAGTGCCCTGCAGCGGGCGCTCAAGCACTGCCGCTCCCGCAAGGAGCTGATCCTTGCGGCACGACGACTCGGCTACCGGATCACGCGGATCGATCTGCAGCGCGCCTGGCGGGAGGAGCAGCGGGAACAGGAGCAGGAGGCTCAGGGATGAGCTCAGCTATCTGAGCCAGCAAATGACAACTGTCTCGGTGCAGAGGTGGAAAACGTCGGAGACTTTATGGCGATGGACCAACAAAAAGCCCCGTCATTTGACGGGGCACTGTGAAGTTTTCGCTCTCCTGAGGCTGTGCTCACTCCTCCTCGTCCACACCACCAACCGGGATCAAGCGCACCTGCTTACGGCCGAGCTTGATTTCAAACTCATCACCAGGCTTGAGATCGAGCATGGCGGTGTAGGCCTTGCCCACCAGCAGGTTGCCGTTGCCTTGCACTGTTGCCACGTAGCTGAGCTTGCGGCCGCCTTTGCCGACCTTGCCTGAGCCGCCCAGATCAACGCCTTTGGCCTCGAGCAGGGCCTCATAGAAGGCGGTGAAGTTCAGACGCTCGCTGCCATCTTTCTTGGTGCTCACGTAGCCGCAGCTGCGCACCAGATCAGATTTCGAGGCATCGCCCAGCTCCTTGACCTTCGCGAGCAGTTCAGAACCAGTGAGCATCGTGTCTGGAAAGATCTTTGCCGAGAGTAACTCTCAGCGGTCTTCGATGCGATGTTTCTTTCATTGCTGGCAGCCACTAAAAAAGGAGGCCTTCTCAGGCCTCCTCTTGATTGAAGGTGTCATCTTCTGCCGTGGCGGTCTAACGGTGTCGCTTGATCATCCGTGGCTCAGATCTCCATGAGCAGACGCTCCAGCCGCACCAGCTGATAGCGGTTCGCTTCTGTTGGAAGCGCCGTGTACATCGCCCAGAATTGGCGTAACTGGGCTTCCAGGCCCTGACGCACGTGGTGGTGGCTGTGGAGCGGGATGGTGGCCAGGGTTGGCTGGAAGCTCATGGGGTTGAACGGTGAACTGCTTTAAGAGTTCCCCACCCAAGGGCGATCAATCCCCCTTCTCAGCCGCTCGAGCCATCCGCAGAAGGTCCGTTCCTGCACTCAGAACCTGGACATGGCTGCAACCTTGGCAAGCTTGTCGGGGGTAAGGCCCTCCAATTCCTCGAGCTGCAGGAGCTGTTCTTTCACCATGCTCGCAAACACAAAGAGAATGCCTTCTAAGCGGAAGTCGAATCGCCCCTCGATTGTGTGGCGCTCGATGCTGAGGAAATCGTGAAGAGCCCACACCGATTGGGCATCGCTGACGCCCGCTGCCTGCGTCTGCACGGCGGAGACCAAGCGCGACACTGTACGGCCGTACGCCGTCTCAAAGGCCGTGCGAGCGATCGCCTGTTCGGTGTCGCTCCAGGTGTCGACAACTGTGCTGCTCATTTGTCTGACACTGCTGCTGTTGACACTACCAAGCTTGTTCTGGCGGCGCGAGCACAAGGCCACGCGCTCGGGCCGCTGGCAGTTCGTACCAGCCCAGGCGAGGGTTGTCGTGGTGCTCGCGGTGATACCCGAAGTGGAAGCAGGCCAGTAGAGACAGCCATGGCGGCAGGTTGAGGCTGATGGGATGGCCGCTGCGCTGGGGGGCCAGCTGAACGCGATGCGGCAGATAGGTGCCAAACACGAACAGTTGGAGCGAGCTCAGCAGCAACGGAAGCGTGGTGAACAGGAGCACCCTGCCAGCTGCCACCCAGGCAGGAACCCCTGCGACAGCCATGGTGATCAGAACCAACAGCCCCCAGGCGGCAAGCAGAACTCCCATCTGGCGGGGGCTGAGGTAGCGAGCCAGGAATTGGCTGTACCAACCGAGGGCGCCACAGCGCTGATCGCTTGGGAAATCAGGGTCTAGGGCAGTGGCTGGTTTGCGGTGGTGGCGGTGGTGCTGCCTGCGGCAGACCTCATAGGGAAGGCCTGCATAAAGCAGGAGGGCGAGGGAGCCGAGAGCATCGTTCCAGCGAGCGCGCCGTGGGCAGAGCAGCCCGTGCATCGCATCGTGGGCCACGATGAACAGCCCTGTTTGCAGCTGGGTGCGCAGCAGAAGGATCACCACCAGGAACCACAGCGGCAGCTGGGCGGTGTTGCTTCCAAGCGAAAGGGCCAGGGATAAACCCCAGCCCACCATCAAGCCGCTATTGAGCAGCAGGCTCAACGTGCGAACTTGAGCAGATCGGCCGGCGAAGCCAGCAGATCGATCGCCACGAAGTAGATCTTGCCCTCGGGGTTGAGCAGGAAGCGCCAGGCCACATTCATGCCGATACCGGCACCGAACCAGGGGGTTTGCACCTTGCCGGTCACCTTGATCTGGGTGAAGCCATCATTGGAAGGCTCGGCGTAGCCCCGCTCAGGCAGGAGCTGGAGGTTCTGGCAGTCCTCGCGGAAGAAGCGCAGGATCGCGTCTGTGCCCACGATTGGCTTCTGGAAGGGGGGCTGCAGCGCACCATCAGGCAGGAACAGCTGGATCAGGTTGTCAAAGTCGTTGGCGTTGAGCAGATCCATGTAGTTGTTCACCGTGGGGTTGATCACGCCCTCGATGAACACTTTTTTGCGCAGTTCTTCCGGGGTCGGTGGGGTGACCGGCTCCATCACCCGCTGCCCTTCTCCCTTGGCGGGATCAAAGCCCATATCAACCACGAAGTTGCGCAGCAGGGTGATCTGCTGCCCCTGCTCAACAGCCTTCAGGGAGGAGAGCACTGCAGAAGCGTTGGCGGAGAGCTGATAGCCCTCGGGGATGGGGGCCACGCTGCCAGCGGCCATCCATTCGCCCAGCTGATACCAGAAGCCGAGTTTGATATTGACAGACCAGGTCGCGTAGGTGCGGCCGATGGGTGTGTCTGCGCGATTGGCCAGATCGCACATCACCTGGCTCTGCTCAGCGAAGCTCATCGCCTTGATGTCCTGCAGGGTGCGCTCAGCGAACTGCATCCGCGCTGCAGCCGGAGCCGCAACCGTAATCGTGGTGCCCATTTCGAGGTAGGCGTACCAGATCAGAGCGAGCTGATCTTCGGCGCTCAGGAGCGCAAAGCGAGCAGTGATGGCCGGAACAACGTCGGCCGAACGGGTTTCTGGAAAGATCTGTGTGGCTTTTTCAAGCGTGAACATGCAGTTCAATCCAAATGTAAAGGATTATTTCAGACTCTAGCTGGTTGCTCGCGCTCCCTGGCTTGTGCCCTGTAACAGCTGCTCTTCTGGTGTGGTGCTGCCATCGATTTGCCGCAGTGGTCGTTCCTTGTGTGAGTCATGGGCGGAGTTAGAGCAGGAGCATGGGAGGGCTGTTGAGTGTGTTCAGTCACTCGGGCTGAGCTGGAGCCACCAGCCGCTACCAGGGCCCTCCACCTGCCACCGCCGTCCCCAGTTGCGCTCGGAATAACGCAAGGCTTGACCACTGCCGATGGCCGTGTTCGCGTAGCCCCCATTCACCAGATCGGCTTCGCCATTGGGGTCGTGCATAAGCAGCTGACGGGTGCCTGGATCCCAACCGATCACCAGGCTCCAGTGTCCACCGCCTGTGGGTGAAGAGGCTGGACCTTTGTGGAGCCAACCCACGGGGCAGGGGATACCCCGCTGCAACTGCTCGATCAGGTGTTCGATGGAGCCATTCGTCCGGAACCAAGCCTGTAGCCCCAGGCTCTGGAGCGCTGATACCTGGGCATTGGCATCAGTGGTGTCGCCGTGCTGTTGCACCAGCGCCAGGTATTGATCGTCCAGTTGGCCTGAGCCCTTGAGACAGCCGGGCTTGAGGAAGGTTGCCGCCATGGCGCAGGTGGAGGCAAAACACATGCGGCTGCCTTGGCCGGTGACGCTGTCGTTCTGGCTCAGGTAGGAAACAGGCAGCTGGATCAGACCGCCATGGGCGGTTTCCATGTGCCCCGCGCCGATACCTCTCTGGGGCGCGGGTGAACTGCGGAACGCCTCTGCGAAGGCAGCCAGTTGCTCATCTGTGAGGCTGCGCTGGAGCCATTGCCAGGCATCCTCCTGGTGCGGCAGGCCTTGGTGATGATGCACGGCGTCGAGCGCTGTATGGGCGGTGTGAATTGCGCCGTGCGTGTTGGCGCCGGTCCGCCAGCCTGAGATGCAGCGCTGCCGGCTTGTGCATGAGCCACTTCTGAAGATCTACGGCGCTTGAGTCCTTCCACAGGACCATTCGGCCCCTTGCACCAACGGGGCAACTCCTCGGCGATCACCACCGCTGGCGCCTCTCCCGCCAACAGCCGCTTGCGCAGGGTGGAGCGCTCCAGCGCCCCAGCCCCCACGTTGAAGCAGAAGCTGATCAGGGCGTCGCGCTGGCGAGGAGTCGGCGCAACCCCGCGTAGCAGGCGATCCACAGCACCTGACGCCTCAGCCGCGTCTTGCTCGAGCCAGGCATCAGCCTGCTCCCGGCTGATCATCAGCCCCGGCACCACCTCCGCGCCGGTGTGGCCGTAACCAATGGTCCAGGGCGCACCGCCACTGGCGGGATCGGGATAGGCGCTCAGGCGGCAGCCCTCCCAGGCTTTGAGCAGGGTCAAGCCCTCAGGGGTGAGTGGCATGCATCAGAAACGAGGAACTCCTGAGGGTTCCGGCGTCTTTCTCATCCAGGAGATGGCCAGCGATTGGGCTTCTGAAGCGCCGGGTGCAATCCAGAACCCCAGATGCGAGCCGCCGGGGATGGTGTGCAGCGTGGAGTGTTGGATCTGTTGATGAGCCCATCGCGCGTCATTGGCTGGAACATCAGCGTCAGCATCGCCGTGGATGATCAGCGTTGGGCAGTGAATCGCATCCAGTTGCAGCTGTGTGATCGCTGCCAGTTTGCTGAGGTCATTCCTGAGTCCCTCCTGGCGCTGCTGGAACTGCTCAGTCATGGTGCGCATCAACATGCGTACAAATGACAATTTCTCCGGATCCTGCACCACCTCCTGAACGCGTTCAGCGAGATCTGCTTCCCTGAGTGTGCTTTCTGTCGTTAGAAGCCCCTTAACGACTGAGGCTGGGAAGTGACGACCCATCCAATCCATTAACCACAACCCAGGTCGGCTTAGAAAAATGGCTTCCTCTAAAACCGACAATTGTTCTGCCTTGCTGTACGTCTGGGTCACACCATCAATGACCACGAGTGCCTGTACCCGCTTCGAATGGCGCTGAGCAAGTAGGTAGGCCACAGGTCCGCCTGCAGAAGCGCCCATAACGGGTAAGGACTCGAAGCCCAAAGCATCGATCAGTGATGCCAGCAGATCGGCTTGATCATCAAAGCTGACGCCGCTCTCAAGCGGTGTACCGAGATAGCCCGGGCGTGAGACTGAAATCACCCGAAAGCCGGCCCTCACAAAAGGCATGGCAAGAACCAGGCCCTGATCACAGCCGCCAGGACCTCCATGGATCGACAGAAGAGGCGCACCTTCACCCATGCAGGCAATCTCAATCGGCCCTGCTTTTGTTTCGATCCGTTCGCGCTTTGCTTCGAAGCACGCTTCAACATTCAAAGCCAGTTCATCTGTGGCACCTGTCGAAGACAAGTCCGCCATGGTGTGTCTCTAGTCCGAGATCTTGAAGCTACAAGCGCCTTTGCTGTTATGGCGAGGCGCGCAACAGGCTTAATGGATCAATCTCCCTGAGCTCACCCCAGACGCCGGGCGCTGCATCTGCGTAAGGCGCAGGCGGATCGGCTCAGTGCTGGAGTTGGAGATGAGCTCGCCGCTGAGACATCAGTGGAATCAACAACCTCGGAACCCTAAGGAGCTCTTTGTCATCGTGCTCGATGGATTCCCGCCGCCTGGTGGTTTGGATCTCCACCGGGATCCTTGGGTTCCAGGGGGCCACACTTGCTTTTGACTTGCTCAATTGCACCGCCCTGAGCTGGCTCTATGTGCGAGCCAATGGGTTGCCGGCGGTGGAGCGGCGGGTGGATGAGTCCACTAGCCCTTCAGACGCGGCGATTCCTGAGCAATCAGTAGCCGTCTTCTGTAGGCACCCGCAGGGGCGGATTGATGCAGCTGTGAATCAGGGACTCAGCGTTCTGGCTGGATTAGCCCTCGGGAGCTCGGTGACTGGACGCGGGGAAGGAGAGCCATAGCCCCGAAAGCCGGATTTAGCTGCTGTTGATCTCAATGAAAAGGAGCTGATTGGCGGGTTTCTCTGCGAGGATGGTCCCACCAGTCGCACCGATTTGTTTGGGGGAGTGTTTGGGGGTTGTTTCCTGGGCCACTGCACAGCAATGGATCTCAGCAATGTCCAGTTGGCTTTTAACCGATTGGTCCTGAGTTCGAATCTCAGACGACCCATTTTCGAGATCGTTTGGACTGCAAGCGTTTGACCCTGCAGTGCAAGAGGTTTCATGGCTTCCGAAGGCACTTCGTTCCGGGCGAAATGAGCCCGGGGGGGGAACCGCCGAAAACCGTAGCTGTGTCATTTCTTGGGGACTTGTCCCAAGGAATCCACCGAACGGCGCACTGCAGGCCAAGAACAACGCGTCCGTCGCGACCCACCCTCAGCCACACGCCTTCCCAGGCCTCCATGAACCGTGTCCGCCACGGCCCGCCAAGGCGCCGAACTTCGGGTCCTGCGGCTCTGTATCCATGCACCAGGGTGCCGCGAACTGTTGCAGTTCCTTGTCCTCCGGGATCCCGCCTTCCGCCTGCCGCGTGGCGATGGAGCGGCAGAGCGGCTTGGCGTTGCGCATCAGGCATCGCCTGAGCCATGACCGAGTAGTGCTCGCTTCACGGACCAGGAGAGGTCATCACCCCCTGGCCGTCATCACAGCGCAGCGCATGGACTGCACTCCTCACACCGCAGTCCACCCCATTCCCCCTCAAGGCCCCAGGCATGGCTGCGTTTTCCGTGTTCTTCTGCGATCAGGAGCGCTGCAGCATCCAGCCGGTGCGGGCCATGGATCCTGATCACGCCATCGCTCAGGTGCGCAGCAGTCATCCAGATCTGCGCCGTGTTGCTGTGGTGCCCGATGAGCTGCTCAAGGGCGTTGACCCGCTGCAGTTGCTCGAGGAGTGGATTCAGGCCAGGGGCTGAAACTTGCCTGTGTGAAGCACCGGACCATCGTGATCGGAGCGGTAGAGCACTGCAGCGCCAAATCGGCCTCAATAGCTCGATCGATCGCATCCACTTGGGTGAGGAACCCCGCCTCTCTGGCAGCAACTCCTCCTCGAGCAAGCTGATCCCTTTCTCTCCCTAGGGGTGATTGATCCACGGCTGGATAGCAGGACTCCGCCAGGCCAATCGGATCTTCAGAGCCATACCCCAGACCATGCGTAGCCATAACGACCTGATCGTGCGCCTCGGCTGGCTAGGCAATGCGTGTCAATCCCGATTGCCCTGATCCATGGGGAGTGGCGATGCTGCAGCCATCAATTCAGGGAGGAGCCACCGATGGCTGATACCCCGCCTCAGCACCCGTAGAAGCACCGCTGACTGCAGGCCCCTGCTCCAACAGTCTTCACCCAACCGTGGGCATTTCTCACCTCGTGCGCCTGACTGATCGACACTCCGTTTGCACCGCCACAGGTGCCCCAGGAGAACCAACCAACCCACACCTGGAACGTCCGGCCCCAGGTGCCAACGCCAGCAGCTTCACTCCACTGTCATTGGAATGTTCGTGATTGGTCCATGACCCTCGGGCGCTGCTCGGGTTTTTTGGTTGGGCGTTGATGGTTCAGCCCTGCTGCTTCCCCGGCTCTGGGCTCACCAGTGCCAACCGGCAACCGGGATACAGCTCCTGAACACTCTCGAGCGCTTCTTCTTTGCTGTTGGCTTCCACCTGAATGGTGGTGGTGCCGTCTTCTGCCGCGATGATCAGGTCGTAGAGCAAGCCCATGCGTTTGGGGTGGTTTCCTGGGTCGTAGCCATGCACCGGGCGTTGTACGTCTCTGCGCTGTAGGGCTGCAGCAAAAAGCCCCCACGCTGTAGCTGGCCACCCCGCTTTGCTAACGCAGCTCTGGCGTGCCTGGAGCTTGCATTCGATCTCTTTGCAGCAGGAGCGGCTCTCCAAGGAGCCAGCTGAATGATCAGTCGTGGGCGTACGCCCTTACTGTCAAAACGGAAGCGGGCAGGTTGGATGAGCCGGGAATTGTTGATCGCGCTCGGGATCCCGATCGTCTAACTGCTCATCACCACGACCGTTTTGAGCAGGCGTGATCAGCCGCTGCCACGGGTTCTGCAGCGCCTGACCAGGCGAGATTCCCTGCTTTGGAACACCATGGTGGGTATCGCCATTGGCGCTGCGGCGCTGCGTTGGGCGTCGACACGTTGAGGGCAGGAGATCCCAAGCCGCTGAGTGAGCGCGAATTCCGCCGAAGCCTGGAGCGAATCTGGCAGAAGCGGAGCTGAGCCGCAGACGAGATCCCATTGGGACTTGCGGCAGTGTTCCCGATCCAGCAGAGGTTCGCCTCAGGATTCAACCTGGGCTGATTCCAATGCAGCCTCCTCTGAGGCATGGCCGGTGCGTCGCGCCGCGAGCAGGCGGCGGGCGGGACCTGCCGCCACTTCACCCACGAGCACGGCGGTGCCGATCATCAGCAGTACCCGCGCGGCGCTGGCAATCATCTGCAGGGCGATCTCCTGGGTGCTGCTGCTGCTGACGGTTGATGCGTGGTGTGTCATCACGAGCTCCTCGATACCCAGGTCCTAGGAAGCACGTCCACGTGCACCATGGCTTTCAGCTCACTTGCAGCAAGGAGGCGCTGATTCGGGTTTGCGAAACAGGCCATCGAGGTAGTGGCGCACCACCGGTTGGGCCTGGCATCCCTGTTGAAACAGAAACCCCGCCAAGGCCGACTGCATGAGTCGGTATTGGTCCCATTGGGGGTGCTGCTCGATGAACACCACCATCGCCTGAAAGAGATCGGCCGGGATTTGGTTTTCCACACTCACGTGCGGAGCCATTGCATCAGGAATCTCGGCCAACCAGCACCTCGTCGCGTTCACCCGCCCATCAGCGCACGGCAACTGGCCTGTAGTCAAAAGTGGGTTTTAGGGTGCCGTGTCGGTGCGCTGTTGCTGAGATCCATTGCGCTGCAGTGCTTTGTTGGCGTGAAGCAGGCGCTCGAGATCGGTGCGCAGGGCCGCTGCGGAGTCTTGTCAAGCCGTTAGCGCTTTTCCAGAAGAGATCCTGAAGGCTCAGTTGACGGCTTGAGTCTGCCGCTGGACCCATGGGGAAAACCTGTGGAAAAGTGCCGCGGGCCTGCGGGATCGGCGGGTCTTCAGGGGTGCTGATCGTTCGCGCCAGCGGAGCAAGCAATCACGATCTGCAGCTGATGTGGTGCCTGAACCCACTTGACCGAATGCCGACCTGGCTGGTCGACCTGGGTGATGGCCACAAACTTCTTGAGCGTTCCTGTTGATTCGGCCCCTGCTCTGGTGGGTCTGCTCGCGCTCGATAGCGTGGTGTTGAGGGGCAAGACTCCACGGGAGATGAGGCAGGGTTGGTGACCCTGCTTTTTTGTGAGCCGGCCGCCTTGCTTTGGGGCGCCGCGGCGTGCGTGGATGGTGGTTCTTCCGTTGTGATGACACCCGAGCTCGCGGCCAACGTTCTGGAGGCTTTGTTGCTGCTCCACGAAGAGCTGTCGGTGGATCCGGAAGCGCCCTGGTATGTGGGAACGCCTGATCAAACCCAGGTGCTCCATGACGAGCTCTGGCTGCTGGCCGGTGCGCTCAACCCCGGCTCCAGCCGCGCCCTCGTGGAGGCCTGGTATGTGGGCGGCCGCTCCAGCCTGCTGCCGGTGGCCTGCACCGGTGAACTGGTGAGCAGCCGCCATCAAGCCGCCTGACCACGCCCGCTGATGAATCCCGAGCAAGTGCAGGCGGTGCAGGTGTTGGCGCTGGCGGTGGTGCCTGTGGTGCTGATCTGGTGGGCGTGGCTGCGCCTGCTGCGTTAAGGCATCCAGTCAGCTGGTGGTGCGGGCTTGTCGGTGTCCTTCAGGGAGGGGAACAGCTCACGGATGGCGCTGGTGATCGTGGCGCGCACCTCATTGCGGAAGGCTTCCGCGGCATCGGCGCTCAGCACCGGATAGGAGGTGTCGGTGTTGCCCTCCCCGCGCAGCGGTTTCCAGCTCACCTTCTCGCGCTGCTTGAGCTCGTCCAGCGGTGCCACGAAATCGAAGCTGGTGCTGCGGCCCGTGGCGGCCGCCTGGGCCACCAAACGCTCGCGGATCGGCAGCAGCTCCTTGGCCTTGAGGGTGTCGGGCAGGCCGAGCACCGGCTCGTAGTAATCGATGGTGCGCAGTTCCTCCTGCAGCACGATCGGCCAGGCCCCCGCCTCGTCTTCATGGATGGGCGCAGCCTGCATGGCCTCGAGATAGAAGGCCAACCAGCGGTAGTGCGACTTGTCCTGGGTGCGCTTCTTCTCGGATCCCTTGGCCACGATCTTGGGCAGGGCCGCCTCGGCCTTGCGCAGGAACTGGCGGTCGTCGCGCTCCAGGTTGATCGCCCCCCAGCGCTGCCGGTATTCCCAGAGCTCCTCGTAGCGGCGCACGTCTTCAGCGCTCCAGCCCAGCTCTTTGAGTTCGCCAGCTCGGTTGTTCTCGCTCTTCAGCACGCGTGGATTGTTCTCTGGGGGCACCCTAGGTCTTGGCAATAGGGTCGGATCAGGAATCACCTCCCATGAGCAACCCCCCGCCGCAGCTTGATTTCAACGCCGCCCTGACTGATGTTGAGGGCGGCCCGATCGGGGTGTTGATCTGCGGCCATGGCAGCCGCAACCGCCAGGCGGTGAGTGAGTTCGCCCAGCTGGCCGAGGGCTTGCGGGCCAAGCTGCCCGGAGTGCCGGTGGACTACGGCTATCTGGAGTTCGCGCGGCCGATCCTGCGCGATGGCCTCGAGAGCTTGCGGGCCCAGGGGGTGAAGCGGGTGTTGGCGGTGCCTGGGATGTTGTTCGCCGCCGGCCACGCCAAGAACGACATCCCCTCGGTGTTGAACACCTACAGCGCTGAAACTGGCCTGCGCATCGATTACGGCCGCGAGCTGGGGGTGGATCTGAGCATGATCCAGGCCGCCGGTGCCCGCATCCGCGAGGCGCTCGATGCCTCTGATGCGGCCGCAGCCACCCGCGGGGAGGCAGCGGTGCCGCTCAGCGACACGTTGATGGTGGTGGTGGGGCGCGGATCCTCGGATCCCGATGCCAACTCCAACGTGTCGAAGGTGGCGCGGATGTTGGTGGAGGGCTTCGGGTTTGGCTGGGGTGAAACCGTGTATTCCGGTGTCACCTTCCCCTTGGTGGAGCCGGGCCTGCGCCACGCGGTGAAGCTCGGCTTCCGCCGCATCGTGGTGTTTCCCTATTTCCTGTTCTCCGGGGTGTTGGTGAGTCGCATCCGCCAGCACACCCAGCTGGTGGCCGCCGACCACCCCGAGCTGGAGTTTGTGGAGGCCAGCTACCTCGGCGATCACCCGCTGGTGATCAACACCTTCCTGGAGCGCGTTCAGGAGGTTGTGCGCGGTGAGACGCAGATGAACTGCTCCCTCTGCAAATACCGCGCCCAGGTGCTGGGCTTTGAAACCGAGGTAGGCGCCCCCCAGGCGAGCCATCACCACCACGTGGAAGGTCTGGTGGAGGCCTGCACCCTTTGCGAACACGAGTGCACGGGCGCCTGCCAGCCCGACGGCATTCCGATTCCCTTGGGGCAGTCCCACGGTCACGATCACGCTCACGATCACAGCCACGGGCATGACCACGGCCACGATCAGAGCCATTCCCACGATCACAGCCATTCCCACGCGCCCTATCCCCACGCCAACCATCCGCTGGGACCGCGCACGCTTTACAAACCCCGGCAGAAACCGGAAGACAACCCGGGGATTTGAGCCGCTCACCCGTCTCTGTTGCGGCCGGGTCGCACGAGACACGCGGTCATAAGCCCTGCTGATCGTTTCGGGCAATCCCCAGGGATGGGTCGCTTTCCCCAGTTGCTGGTGCTGTTTTCCACAGGTGAATCAGGTGGCTTCGTGGGGTTGGCGGATAGCTGTGGATTGCGGCATTTGGTTCATCGTGCGCTTGACACCTCTCGGGGGCTGGCTAAAAACCATCCCCATTCCGGAGACGAGTGCCGCGAACCCCGTTGCCGCAGTGGCGATCTCGGCGTGTCTCGCGATGGGTTTGCCCAGGTGAAGCGCCTTTGACGCAGACCCGCTTGCTGTGGCTTGCTGGCTGCACTGGCGAAAGGAGAACGCTTGGAGTCCGAGCAGCAGACGCAACTGGAACAGGTCACGCCGGAGCTGGCGGCTGCCAGTGGGGCACGTGATCACCTCAACCGTTGCCTGGAGCAGCAGGACGCTGCCAGCGCTGCTCGGATCAGCCTGGAGGCCGAGGTGCCGGAAGCCCTCTTTGATGGCATGCGTGCCTTCCTCAGTAACCGCCCCGAGTGGGATCAATACCGGGTGATCACTTCAGCCCTCGCCGGGTTTCTGTTCCAGAACGGCTGCAGTGATCGCTGCGTGGCGCAGCACTATCTCAACGGCTTGTTCATGAAGCCCGGCGAGTGATTGCGCTGCCGTAGCCGCACATAAAAAAGCGGGAGTGCCTAGCTCCCGCCTTGAGTTTCTCCCTTGCCCGACCCGTTGAAAGGTCGCTTGCACAGTGTGCGGGGCACGGCTCGGGGCTGATGTGGTGGTTGACACCAAATCGGCTGCTGCGTCAGCTAAAGCTCACCGCGTTTCAAGGCAGCCGCAGCGTGCTCACAGGCCCGCCAGCTCAGGGCCATGGTGGTGAGCGTGGGGCTTTGCCAGCCGGCGCTCGGCCAGGAGCTGCCGTCGCACACCAGCAGGTTGGGCGTCCGCCAGAGCTGGTTCCAGCGATTGAGCACCCCATCGGTCTCGGCGTTGCCCATCGGGGCACCGCCCAGTTCGTGGATGTAGTAGCCGGGCGGAGCGGCCCCGGGTGCCATCGCCAGGCTGCCCCGCACCAGCGGCTCGATCAGCGGCATCACGAACAGATCCGCCAGCGGCGCGATCTGCCCGCCGCCACTGGCCACCACCGCCTGCATGCGCTGCTGCATGTGCTGAACCATCCGGAACTCGTTGGCGCTCCAGCGGCAATCGATGTGGGCGATGGGAATCCCCCAGGCGTCGCGGCGCTGCGGATGCAGGCTCACCCGGTTTTCAGGACGGCTCAACACCTCGCCATGGCCGATCAGGAAGCCCACCGCCGCTTGGCGCTGGCGCTTGAGCAGTTGCGGGGGATCGAAGCGCTGGATGCCGCACCAGAGGCCATAGCCCCGCAGGAAGTCGGGGCTGGTGCTGCCGTCCCCGAGGTTCACGGTGTTGGGGATGAAGCAACTGCCGGCTCCCGAGAGCTCCGTGGCCCCCGGTGACGGTTGCTCGGGCAGCGCGAAGAAGCAGCTGGCCGACACGTGATCCATCAGCCCCTGGCCCAGCCGACCGCTCACCTCCTCCAGGCCTCCCACCTGCTGGGAGTGAAGCAACAGCCGCAGGCTTTCGATCGTGGAGGCGCACAACACCACCAGGGCTGCTTCGCTGCGCCGGCGCTGCCGGCTGCGGCCCTCCACCCACTCCACCGCGCTGGCTCGTCCGCTGCGGCGATCCACCTCCACGTGGCTCACCACCGCCTCGCTCTGCAGCTGCACCCTGCCGGTGGCCAGAGCCGCTTTCAGCGCTCCCCCCTGGGAGCAGGAGCGTGGCCAGGGTCCCTCGCTGCTCCGGCGCAGCGCAAAGCCTCGCGAGGGGATCAGCGGCAGATCGAGATCGCGGCGGATGCAGCGCTGCAGGTGTTGCTCGGCCGGTGTCAGCGGCAGGGCTGGCCTTGGGGCTCCCGTGGGATCTGGCAGTTGGTGCAGGCCATCGCACTGCCCGTGGATCTGCAGCAGCGCCTCCAGCCGCTCGTAATAGGGCGCCAGATCGGCATGGCGGATCGGCCAGCTGGTGCCGTGGCCATCGCGCGCGGCCGCCTCAAATTCGGCATCGGAGAGCCGCAGCGTGATGCCGCCCCAGGTGAGACTTTTGCCGCCCACCTGGCGGCCACGGGTCCATAGAAAGGGTTGCCCCTCCGGGGTGCTGTAAGGGTTCTGCCACTCGTCAACGTAGAGATCGGGGTTGGCTTTCCAGTAGCCGGGGTGCTGGGCGGCGAGACGCTGACGGCCGCTGCTCACGGCCCCCAGCCGTTTGAGGCTGTTGCGGGGCTCGCTGCCGAAGGCGCGCGGGGCACTCAGCTCAGGGCCGGCCTCCAGCACCAACACCTGCAGACCGGCCTGGGCCAGCGTCAGGGCCGCGACGCCGCCGCTGGCTCCGCTGCCCACCACGATCGCGTCGGCCATCAGGAGGGAGTGACGTTGCGGTCGCTGGTGACGCTCATCAGCAGGCTGCGCACGGCCAGCAGGCCATCGCCGATCAGATCCACGCTCAGCCAGACCAGTGCCGCCGCCAGGATCAGCGGGTGGGTGGTGGCGGCCTTGGTGCTCAACGACTGGGCGGCGCTGTCCATCGGCGAAGCGGCGGAATGGGTGTTGGGCGGTTGGGTGGTCACAACAGGGGGAGTCTTTGTGGAACCGGAAGCCTCAGCCATCCAGGGCCTCTACAGCCAAACTGGGCTGAACGAAAAACATCAAAAAGCCCCGGCTGATCAGGGTGATCGCCGGGGCTTTTGGTTTGGTGGCGGGGGGCGGATTTGAACCACCGACCTTCGGGTTATGAGCCCGACGAGCTACCAGACTGCTCTACCCCGCGTCGTCCCCAAAATCATACACGGCAGCATGGGGTGTGATCCCCGCTGCCGAAGGCTGTGCGTTTGTTGCTCGACAGTGCTGATCCGCTCAGCTGGGCCGAGTGGCTGCCCACGGGCCTGTTTCGCGGCGTCACCACCAACCCAACCCTGCTGCGGCGAGCCGCCCAGCCCTGCCGCCTCGATCAGCTTGCGGCTCTCGCGGCGCAGGCACTGGAGCACGGCGTGCAGGAGCTGCATCTTCAAGCCTGGGGAGCGGACCTGCTCGCCTGCGGCCGCGCCCTGGCCCAGCTAGCCCCCGGACGCATCTGGGTGAAGCTGCCGATCACCCGGCCCGGTGCAGCGGCGGCGCGCGCGCTCATCGCCGAAGCAATTCCTGTCACCTTCACCGCCTGCTACGAACCCGCTCAGGTGCTGCTGGCGGCAGCCCTTGGGGCCGATTACATCGCGCCCTACCTCGGCCGCATCAGCGATCAGGGCCGCGATGGCCATGCCGAACTGATCAGCATGCAACGAATCGTGGACACGGTTAACAAGGCGAACACGGTGAATAGGGCGAACACATCCGCCGCTGCACAGGCTTCATCCCTGCGCCTCCTGGTGGCCAGCCTGCGCTCCCCCGACGATCTGGCGCGCCTGGCCTCCGAAGGCCTCGACACATTCACCATCAGCCCCTCCATCGCCGAGGCCCTGTTCGCTGTGGAGCCCACCCTGGCGGCGGCTGATCAATTCGAGCGCGATACCGCCGGCATCTGATCGCAGGCCTCTCTGAGTCAGAACACTCTGAACTGGGCCTTAGGCATGGCGCTGGGTGCAAAGCCCCGCGTGCACAGCCCATGCGTGCATGGCGCTGCACCTCTCGCTGGGCTGTCCAAGGGTGCGACCACACTCGTCAAAAAGTGGTCCCACTCCCGGACAGTTGCGCGAGCACAACCCGCCTCGTTGGCGTCAAGCGCCTGTTGGGCTGGGTTCAGCGGCCGTTGTCGAAGCGCAGCTCGCCGCTCACCTCGAGTTTCACGCCCTCGTTGGGGTGGAGGAACTGCAACGCCAGTGCATCGAGCGTGGCGGGGGTGAGCCATTCCAGCTGCTGCATCAGGTGGAGGGCTACGGCGTGCTTGGCGCGGCTGGCGCCGTCTTCCACCTTGATCGCCAGGCCAAGCCCTTCACCCACGCGGCTGAGGCACTGGATGCCCTCAGCGCCGCCCTTGCTCAGCACCTGACCGTGGGCGCTGCGCATCACCACCGTGTCGAAGCGGCCTTCGCCGGCCACCAGCTCGGGGTGGGCGAGCATCGCCCGGCTCAGGCGCTCCAGCTCAGGCTGCTCACTGGCGCCGAGGTGAGCGAAGAGCAGCGCCATCTGGGCCAGCTGCAGCTGCAGGGTGGGGGCGCCGCAGTCATCGCGGGCGGCCAGCAGCTCGGCCGCAGGCATGCCCAGCAGTTCACCGACGCGCTTGAGCACCTGTTGCTGCAAGGGGTGGTCGAGCTGCAGGTAGCCCTCCAGCGGCCATTGCATGCGCTTGCAGGTGGCCAGGAAGGCGGCGTGTTTGCCCGAGCAGTTGTGCTCCAGCGGGCTGGTCCGGCCGGAGGGCACCGGGCACTGCAGCTGTTCGGTTTCCAGATCCGATTTCCATAGGATCTTGAAGGCCTCGCGGGCCTGATCGGCTTCGCCGGCGTGGGAGGCGCAGGCGATGGCCAGGGCGCGTTCATCGTGGTTGCCCTGATCGGCAGCGCCGCTGCTCACGAACACCTGGGCCTGGAAGGGTTTCAGGGCTGAGCGGATGAAGCTCAGCTGCTGCGGGTCGCCGGCTCGCATCAACACCCGTCCGCGCTGGTCGCACACCACCGCATGCACGCGATGCAGCGATTCGTGGATGCCGTTGCGAGTGAGACGCACCTCCATGGGCGGCACGGTGGGGCGTCCGGCGGGGCGTCCGGTGGTTCCGAAGCTGCTCGAGAAGCTCATGCAGGGCTCAGGCCCGATCGCTCAGAGAGCCTGACAGAGGCTGGCGCCCACCAGCATCAGGGCCGCAATGATGGCCATCGCTTGCTGCAACCGCCAGAGAACGGGCTTCACCTCGTGGGTGGCCACCAGCAGGTCTTGCTGCCGCCAGGCCACTGGTTTTTCCCACACCTGGCCGTCGTACCAGCCCGATTCCTCGTATTCCACCGCGGTGGCCATCAGGCGGCGCTGCAGGTTGGTCCAGCCCAGCCATTGCCGCACCAGCAGCAACAGCGGCAGCACCAGCCCGGCCACTGCACCGGCGATCACCAGTTGCGGCAGGTTGTGGCGCAGGGGCACGCTGCCACTGGCCACGAGCATCGTGAGCGGCAGCACGATCAGCCAGGCGCGGATCAGTGGGGTGGCAAGGCCGCGGGCACCGTTGTGGGGCCACACGAAAAACAAGCTGGCCTGCAGCTCCTTGTATTGCTCCAGGGGCCGCTGCTCACGCGGCACCGGACAGACCACAGGGCTGAGCTCAGGTGTCATCCGCCCCTCGATAGGTTTCCTTCTCGCCGTGGCCCCAGAAGGATTCCAGGTCGTAGTAGCTGCGTTCATCGGGGGTGAGCGCGTGCACGATCACCTCGCCGTAATCCAGCAGAACCCAGCGCCCTTCCTTCTGGCCCTCCTTGCGCAGGGGCAGACGGCCGCCGCTCTCCTCCTCGATTTTGTCTTCCACCGAGCGGGCGATGGCGCGCACCTGCACATCGGAGAAGCCGGTGGCGATCACGAACCAGTCGGCGATCGAGGAGATCTCCTCCACCCGCAGCAGCATGATGTCGCCGGCTTTGCGGTCGTCGCAGGCTTCGGCAGCCAGCAGGGCCAGTTGCTTGCTGTCGTCGAGGTTGAGCCGGGGGCGGCTGGGGTCGGGACTGGGTTTCGCTGCGCTCGCGGCCTCAGCCATACACGTTCTCGCTGCTCACAGATTGACGGGAGCCCTGTTGCTGCGCCATCTCGGCGCGGGCCTTACCAGCACTCTTGCGCAGCGCCTCGAGCCGGTCTTCGTAGAAGCCCCGCTGCTTCTTCTTGCGGGTTTGCTCCACCAGCTCCTTGAGGGCGCCGCCCAGGCTCTTGTAGGCGTTGGGCAGGCTGTAACCGAAGCGGCAGGCCAGATCGATGGCGCGCTCGTCGGCGGCGATGGCGTCCTGGAGGCGCTTCTCGGAATTGTTCTTCAGATACAGGCGGTAGCCGGCAAAGCCGGAGAGCCCCAGGGCCATCAGCAGCAACAGGCCGTCCTGCACCCACAGCTCACCGATGGCACCGCCCAGGCCGATGGCCAGGGCCGCCATTTCCCAGCCGTCGCGGGGCACGGCGTCGTTCTGAACGCGGCCCACCTCATGCCAGAACAGCAGGTTGCGGTGATCGATCGCCAGCGCGTCCCATTTCTGCAGATCAAGCTGGATCTCCACCTCGTCGCGACCGATCTCTTCGATCGTGATCAGCGGCGGGTCGGCTGAAGCGGCGGCTTCGACAAACACCCAGCTCTGCATCTCGGGGGGCAGCAGCCCCTTCAGGCGCTGGAGTTCGCTCATGAAGACGTCACCTCTCACTTGGGGTCAACACTAGCCACCCCTCGTGAGAGGCTAGGCGGGTTTGGCTGCCGGACATCTGCCCATGCCCCGTCGCACGGATTTGCGTCGCATCCTGCTACTGGGTTCCGGGCCGATCGTGATCGGGCAGGCCTGCGAGTTCGACTACTCAGGCACCCAGGCCTGCAAAGCCTTGCGGGCCGAGGGATTTGAGGTGGTGCTGGTCAACAGCAACCCGGCCTCGATCATGACCGATCCGGACATGGCGGATCGCACCTTCATCGAGCCGCTCACCCCTGAGGTGGTGCGGCGTGTGATCGAGCGGGAGCGCCCCGACGCGCTGCTGCCCACCATGGGCGGCCAGACCGCTCTCAACCTGGCGGTGGCCCTCGCCAAGGACGGCACGCTCGAGCAGTTCGGCGTGGAACTGATCGGCGCCAACCTGCAGGCGATCGAGAAGGCCGAAGACCGCGACCTGTTCAAGCAGGCGATGGGGCGCATCGGCGTGGATGTGTGCCCCTCCGGCATCGCCACCACCCTCGAGGAAGCCGAGGCGGTGGGTGAGCAGATCGGCAGCTACCCGCGCATCATTCGCCCCGCCTTCACTCTCGGCGGCAGCGGTGGCGGCATCGCCTACAACCCCGAAGAGTTCCGGGCGATCTGCCTGAGCGGCCTCGATGCCAGCCCGGTGAACCAGATCCTGATCGAGCAATCGCTGCTCGGTTGGAAAGAGTTCGAGCTGGAGGTGATGCGCGACACCGCCGACAACGTGGTGATCGTGTGCTCGATCGAGAACCTCGATCCGATGGGCGTGCACACCGGTGACTCGATCACCGTGGCCCCAGCCCAGACCCTCACCGACCGCGAATACCAGCGGCTGCGCGATCAGGCGATCGCAATCATCCGCGAGATCGGTGTCGACACCGGCGGCAGCAACATCCAGTTCGCGATCAATCCCGTCAATGGCGATGTGATCGTGATCGAAATGAATCCGCGCGTGTCGCGTAGCTCGGCCCTGGCCTCCAAGGCCACCGGCTTCCCGATCGCCAAGATCGCCGCCCGCCTGGCGGTGGGCTACACCCTCGACGAAATCCTCAACGACATCACCGGCAAAACGCCGGCCTGCTTCGAGCCCACGATTGATTACGTGGTCACCAAGGTGCCGCGCTTCGCCTTTGAGAAGTTCCGCGGCAGCCCGGCGGTGCTCACCACGGCGATGAAGTCGGTTGGTGAGGCGATGGCGATCGGCCGCAACTTTGAGGAGTCGTTCCAGAAGGCGATCCGCTCGCTCGAAACCGGCCATGCCGGATGGGGTTGCGACCGCCCCGATCCAACCCCCGAGCGCTCAGACCTGGATCGGCTGCTGCGCACCCCCTCACCCGATCGCATCTTTGCGGTGCGCACCGCGATGGTGAACGGCTATAGCGATGCCGACATTCACCGCATTTCCTCGATCGATCCCTGGTTCCTGGCGAAACTGCGCCGGATCATCGAGGCGGAGCAGCGTTGGCTGAAGGACTCGCGCCTGGACGATCTCGATGCAGCGGCGCTGCTTGCGCTCAAGCAGTTGGGCTTCTCCGACCGTCAGATCGCCTGGGCCACTGGCGCCCAGGAGCTTGCGGTACGCAACCACCGCCAGCGCCTGGGGGTGAATGCGGTGTTCAAAACCGTGGACACCTGCGCCGCCGAATTCGCCTCCACCACCCCGTATCACTACGCCACCTACGAGCGGCCGCTCGAGCGCCTGCGCGACGACGGCACCCTGGAGCTGATCGCCCCCGAAAGCGAGGTGCAGCCCGAAACCCGCCGCAAGGTGATGATCCTCGGAGGCGGTCCCAACCGCATCGGTCAGGGGATCGAGTTCGACTACTGCTGCGTGCACGCCTCCTTTGCGCTGCAGGCCGAGGGCTTCGCCACGGTGATGGTGAACTCCAACCCCGAAACGGTGTCGACCGATTACGACACCTCCGATCGCCTCTATTTCGAGCCGCTCACCTTTGAAGACGTGCTTAACGTGATCGAGGCCGAGAAGCCCGAAGGCGTCATCGTGCAGTTCGGCGGCCAAACGCCGCTCAAGCTGGCGATTCCTCTGCTGCGCTGGTTGGCGTCGCCGGCAGGCCAGGCCACCGGCACCCGCATCTGGGGCACCTCACCCGAATCGATCGACACCGCAGAAGACCGCGAGCAGTTCGAGGCGATCCTGCGCAAGCTCGACATCCGCCAGCCCCGCAACGGCCTGGCCCGCAGCGAAGCCGAGGCCCGCGCCGTGGCCGAGCGCGTCGGCTACCCGGTGGTGGTGCGTCCCAGCTATGTGCTCGGTGGCCGCGCCATGGAGGTGGTCTTCGACGAGGAGGAGCTCAACCGCTACATGGTGGAGGCGGTGAATGTGGAACCCGACCACCCGGTGCTGATTGATCAGTATCTGGAGAACGCCACCGAGGTGGATGTGGATGCCCTGTGTGATGCCAGCGGCCGCGTGGTGATCGGTGGCCTGATGGAGCACATCGAGCCTGCGGGCGTGCACTCGGGCGATTCCGCCTGTGCCCTGCCGGCGGTGAGCCTGGAGCAGCAGGCCCTCGCCACGATTCGTCAGTGGAGCGAAGCGCTCGCCCTGGCCTTGCAGGTGAACGGCCTGATCAACCTGCAGTTCGCTATCAAGGATGGTGACGTTTACATCATCGAAGCCAACCCCCGCGCCTCCCGCACGGTGCCCTTCGTGGCCAAGGCCACCGGCGTGCCGTTGGCGAAGGTGGCCAGCCAGATCATGTCGGGCAAGACGCTCGAGCAGATCGGTCTCACCAGCGAACCGCAGCCGCCGCTGCAGGCGGTGAAGGAAGCGGTGCTGCCGTTCAAGCGTTTCCCGGGCGCCGATTCGATCCTGGGCCCCGAGATGCGCAGCACCGGCGAGGTGATGGGCACCGCCAGCGGCTTCGGTTTGGCCTACGCCAAGGCCGAGCTGGCCGCCGGCGAAGCCCTGCCCACCAGTGGCACCGTATTCCTCTCCACCCACGACCGCGACAAGCCGGCCCTGCTGCCGGTGGCCCAGCGCCTCGCCCAACTCGGCTTCCGCCTGGTGGCCACCGAAGGCACCGCCGCCAGCCTGCGTGAGGCCGGATTGCAAGTGGAGTCGGTGCTGAAGGTGCACGAGGGCCGCCCCAACATCGAAGACGCGATCCGCTCCGGCGAAATTCAGCTGGTGATCAACACGCCTGTGGGCCGACAGGCCGCCCACGACGACAAATACCTGCGCCGTGCCGCCATCGATTACGCCGTCACCACCGTGACCACCCTCGCTGGCGCCCGCGCTGCCGTGGAAGGCATCGCGGCGCTCCAGGGGGAGCAGCTGCAGGTGAATGCCCTGCAGGACATTCACGGCTGAAAGGGGCTTCACCGGGCCTGCGTTCAGAGCTTTTCCTTCTCGAGTTGGGTCGTGTTCGACTCCTCGGAAGGAGCTTGGATGACGTCCCTCCCAAGGGGGAGGCCTTCAACTCTGATCAGCGAATGGCGCCTTAGAAGCCTGAAACGCTGCAGCACGATCCACCGGTGAATCCTCAGACGGGGTCACGAGGACTAGTCGGTGTGACGAGACAGCAATCCGTAATGCATATGATCGGCTCAAAGGGCTGTCTAGAAGAACAACCGCTCGCCTGCAATCTAAGATCTAAGGGATCAAGATCATAATTTGTCCAAAATCTGGTGTTGAACATGCCTGAATCGTCCGAGGCCAAGGGCTTGCCAACACGGCTGCAACTGCTCATTCGTCACTATGCCGAAGCGCAGGGAACACCCATTCACCTCGCGGCGGGTGAGCGCTTGTTCAGAATCAACGATAGGAGTGATGGCATCTATTTGATTGAACAAGGCAGTATCAGCGTTTCAATTGACAATCGTTCTGGTGATCGAATCGAGCTCGCAACGTTAGCAGCAGGTGAATTGATTGGTGAAATGTCGTTGCTTGGCGAGTCAACGCGCTCTGCAAGTTGCACCGCCGGTAACCAAGGATCCCACTTGCTGTTTCTCGATCGGGAACAGGCACTTCGGCTCATTGATATTGACGATGAGGCCCGACAGGAATTCTTATTAATTTTGAGCGCGAGAGCTCGCCGGTTGGTGCGTTTCATCAATGACTTCAGCCACCTCACTGCACTGGTTGCTAATAACGACTACATCGGAGTGCAAACACTCTTAAATAGTGCTGGCGGCGATGACGCGACGGTTAAGGGTGCCCGTGATGCCTTCAGAACGATGCTCGCAAGGATTCAACAACGCGAAGCAGAGCTGCAAACTAAAATCAATTCACTTAATCTCCAGATAGATCAACGCCGAGCTGCCGAAGAAGTTGAATCAATTGTTGGCAATGAAAGTTTCAAGAACCTGAGGAATAATGCTGATGATCTCCGGCGAAGACTGCGCGGCGAGTAATCAGTTCATGAGCTCAGGAAGGAGAATGCACCAAGCATGGAGAAGGTTAGCGAGCCGATCACAAACCATATGAATGATGTATTTTCGGGTTTGCGAACTTCGACCTGAAACACATTGTAGATCACAATCCCAGCCAGCATTGCAAAGGCGCTGAGAGAGATCTGGTTGGGTAATACCTTAAGCGCCGCAAAGACAGATGCAACCAATAAAATCGGCACAACGAGTCTGGGCGCCAACTTTGCAAAACGGTGTTCGTCTTCTTCGCAAACAGCCAGCGCGTTGAAGCCGAGATGAAGCGCGAATGTCAAGAGGTATAGGGCTACTGATAAGGTGCTGCCGAGATGGCTGTACTGAAATGGGAACGTCAGCAAGATAAGAGATGAATAAGCGATGAACATTCCCAGGCTGATGTGGAAGTTTGAGCGCTTTTCGGCAACTTTGACTCCCACGAACTTCCATTCAGCCTGCGAATCGAAATCGGCCGACACTCTTCGAAAGCAATAATGCTGAATGCCCTTAAAGATCAAGAGACCAGCCAAGGCGAGATCAAAAGCTAGGAAACGGGGACCACGCAGCTCGGCTGTGATTACATTGAGCTCCGGCAATAAGAGTAAGAGTACATACGCAGCAGCAAGACCTCCTGAAAAAGATTGTAATGCTGTAGGCCAGCGAAAAGCTTTGGCGCGGCTGCGATTATCGCTACGTGAAATCAGCTCAAGCAGTAATCTGGCCCGTAAAACGACGAGTAAAACTGAGAGAAGAAGAAGAAGAAGGCCAAGCTCTACGGGAAAGCTTGCGGCTGCACTTTTGCCTGGAGTGCCGGCAGGTGCTGCCGCTAGTAGCTGTGTGAAAAGTGACAACATGGTTAACATAAGTGCCGGGAATGATCAGTGTCGCAATATAGAGATGGCTTGTGCAATCTCGCGGAGTGCAACGGCTAGAGGATGATCAGGCTGCTGAAGACAGAAAAGCCCATTGCCGCCATACATCATAATCTCGTCAGACTGTGGAAGAATTGCTAAGCATGGATCACCGTACGTTGTCTCTAGAGTTGAGCGGAGACTAGCCCAGTCAAGACTTGCAATGGCCTTATTAACAACGAAGCGGAGCGCAGGAACTCCCAACTTCCGCGCGACATCGACGGTCACTGCTGTTCCCTGGTAGTCCTGGCGATCAGGTCGGAGAAGCATTAGTAATAGATCTGCGACAGTGATTGACATTAACGTTGTTTCATTAATTCCAGGGTGTGTATCAACGAACAGGAAGTCAAGTTCGCCTGCAGCTCCAAACTCGCGATAGATATCGATTAATCGCTCTAGATCGTAGCCTTCTTTGACAATCCGAGCAATGTCAGTTGGTTTGGGGCTACCCGCAAGCAGCCAGATGTGACCAGCCCCTTCAATCTCATCGGGTGTTACATCAATCATCGCATGCTTAACACTGTACTCACGAGAGAGCAGTCCATTGACCGTGGTGGTGGGCTGATCCTGGCCAAAGAGAATGTGAATGCCGGGCGATGGAAGATCCGTATCAATCACTCCAACGTTATGCCCGCTACGGGCAAGCTCTACGGCAAGATTAGCTGTGACATTCGATTTGCCAGTACCGCCACGATAGCTGTGGGTGGCAATCATGAATGGATTGGCCAATGCGTCGCAAGCTGCTGATCCCAATCTTAGTCAGAGAATCCTCCGATCAGAGCCGGTCAACATGAAGACTCAACACAGCCATCAAGGCGCGGCATGCAACTTAATTCTTGCCAGGCGATAGAGCTGGGCGAAGTCGCCCAGAGCAGGTGAAACCTCCGGTCTGTGCGCTTCCTCGCAGACGTTCTCGGTCGATCAAGACTGGAGGGATTAGGCTCTCGGCTTTCTTGGCATGAATCCTCACCCTGAGACCTTCGACGACAGTCGACCAACTGAACCTTTCAATCGCGACGGAAGGATCAGGAAGGTCTGAACAAGCTTTAAAACACATCAGCGGGAATGGTCACGATCTGAGCTCCGTCGCCGCCTGTTGGAACGGTCGCACTGCGACTCTGTGACTGACCCGTGAGGGCACCGAAGCGGGGTATTGGAACATGCTCTGGAACGAGTTGTTGCTTGGGCTGGGAGGGGCAACACCCGTGGAGTCCTTCTTGTGCGACCCCAGCATCCAGGAGGCAAGGGCCGCAGGCTGGTCGTCATGGACCTCATGGCCTACATCATGCGCTTGGTCCAATGAAGGGGGTCACGTCAGATCAAATTCCGGGGGCTATGACAAGGCCCAGTCCCTGTTGGCGAGGCTGTGTTTCCGTGAGCTGTGAATCTGTCCGGACCAGCACCCAGCTCAACCCCGTAGCCTGGACTTCCTTCGTAAGTCCTCGCCGTGACCGTTGCTCCCAGCCCTGCCGTGATCGCTCTCGGCAGCGACTGCACTGCCGCTTTCCGCGCTGCCTACGAGAACCGCTACACGTGGGCGCCAGGCTTTGCGGGCTACAGCGGGCGTTGCGTGTGGGAACAGGGCGACCAGCGCGTGGAGGGCACCTTCACGGTGGGCGCTGACCTCAAGGCCCAGGTGGAAGGCATCGACAACGAAGAGATCCACAAGGCTCTGGCCTCCCAACTCTGGGAGGTGTGCATCCACCGGGTGCGCCGCAGCTTTGAGCAGACCCACGGCGAGAACACATTCACCGCCGGCGACACCGATGCCGTGGGCACTGAGGTGATCGTGGGCGGCAAGAACGCCGGCGATCGCTACCGCATCAAGGGTGATGTGGTGACGATGGTGCACCGCCACATCCACGGCACCGTGGTAACCATCTTCACCGAGAGCACCACTGACACCGGCAGCGGCTACCTCAGCCACAGCTACACCAGCCAGTACGCCGATCCCGCAACCGGTGCAGCCCGCGGCGGCAAGAGCACCTTCACCGATACCTTTGTGCCCCTGGCTGGTGAAGGCCCCTGGGTGCTGAGCGAGCGCGTGGTGGAAACCGAGGCCTTCGGTGACACCCCGGCCGGCCGTCAGGTGTTCCGCTTCGAGGATCTGCAGCCCAACGGCTGAGCTGATCTGGCACGGTGGGCCGATTACACCTCAAGGTTGCAACTCACCGCCAGCTCGAACGGCACGCAGCTGTTGGGTAGCTCCAGCAGCTGCGCGGTCATGGCGGCGATGTCGGCGGGTTGGCTCATCGCCTCCTTGGGCATGGCGTTCACGGCGGCGGCCATGTCGGTGTTGACCCAGCTGGGACAGATCGCGGTGACGCGGATGCCCTGATCCCAGCCCTCGTTGCGCATGGTTTGGCACAGCCCCATCAGGGCGAATTTGCTGGCGGTGTAGCCCGCCAGCCGCCCCTTGGAGCGTTTGCCGCTCATCGACACCAACACCACGATCCGCCCGGCGCCGTGGCCGCTGAGATGGGGCCAGGCCGCTCGGGTGAGCCACCACGGCCCCATCACATTCACATCCCAGAGCTGTTGAATTTCTTGCTCCTGCCCTGGCGCAAAGAGCAGTGGCGTTCTCGAGAACACACCGGCGCAGTGCACCACCGTGTCGATCGCGCCGAAATGGCTCACGCTGCTCGCCACCCAGGCTTCAGCTGCCGCTGGATTCTGAGCGTCGTAGTCATGCAGCTGTACGCGCGGCTGGCCTGTGCGATCCGCGCCAGCGATCGCCGGATCCAGGCTCGTGCCGCCTAAAGCGGCTGGATTGCGCAAGCCCAGACTGAGTCGATGGCCATCGGCGAGGAGGCGCTCGGCGATGGCACGGCCGATGCCGCGGCTGGCGCCGCTGATCAGGATCGTGCGCGGTTGGGCAGTGATCACGGCGGTGGGGCGTCAGTTCGGCATCGTGACGAACTCTTCGGCCACGGTGGGGTGCAGGGCCATGGTGCGATCGAAGTCGGCCTTCGTGGCCCCCATGCCGATGGCGATCGCGGCCATCTGAATGATTTCGGCCGCGTGCTCTCCCACCATGTGGCAGCCCACCACCTTGCCGCTGGCGCTTTCCACCACGAGCTTGAGCAGCACCTTCGGATCACGGGCCGGCAGGGCCTGGCTCATCGGCCGGAACCGTGCCCGATGCACCTTCACGACCTCGGCGCCGTAACGCTCGATTGCCTGCTCTTCCGTGAGGCCCACGCTCGAGAGTTCGGGCTGGGAGAACACGGCGCTGGCAACCAGCTGGTGATCCACCTGGCGCGGTTTGCCTCCCCAGATCGTGTCGGCCAGCGCCCGACCTTCATCAATGGCCACGGGGGTGAGATTGATCCGATCGGTCACGTCTCCCACGGCGTAGACGTTGGCCACGTTGGTGCGCTGCTCGGCATCCACGGGGATGCGATGCCCCTCGATCGCCACGCCGGCTGCTTCCAGATTCAGGCCCTCGAGGAAGGGGCGCCGGCCGGTGGCTAGCAGCACGCCGTTGCAGGGCAGCCGTTCGCCGCTCTGGCTGATCACGGTGAGATCGCCGGGGCTGCCTTCAATGGCGGCGGGGCTGTGGGTGAAACGAATGTCGATGCCATCGGCTTGCATCGCTTCGGCCACGGCGCGGCCGGCCTCCAGATCGAAGCCCCGCAGCAGGTGGTCGCCCCGCACCAGCTGGGTCACCGACACGCCCAGGCCATGGAGGATGCAGGCGAATTCGCAGGCGATGAAGCCGGCTCCCACCACCACCACCCGTTCGGGGAAGCGCTCCAGATTGAACAGGTCGTCGCTCACCCACCCCAGCTCGGCGCCGGGAATGCTGGGGCGATGGGGCCGCCCGCCCACGGCGATCAGGATGCGCTCGGCGTTCAGCCGCCTCTGTTCGTTGCCGCTTGGGTCGATCACGCTGACGCTGCGGGCATCGGCGAAGCGGCCCCAGCCCTGCACCAGCTCCACCCCCGCTTTCTCTAGAAAGCCGATGTGCAGTTGGTTGAGCCGATCCACTTCAGCGCGCACCCGCTGCAGCAGCTCAGCGCTGTTGTGGCTCGTGGCACCCACGCTCCAGCCGTAACTGGCAGCGTCGTGAAGGTGATGGCGCATGGCGGAGCCATAGACCATCAGCTTCTTGGGCACGCAACCACGAATCACGCAGGTGCCGCCCACCCGATCGCCTTCCACGATCGCCACCCGGGCTCCGTAGGAGGCGGCCCGCTTGGCGGCTGCCAGGCCGCCGGAGCCGGCACCGATCACCACCAGATCGAAATGCTCGCTCATGCCCGAACGCGGCGGATGCCCTGCGGTTGCTGCCTAAGGGTAAGCCGGTGACGATTGATGCCAGTTCAGTGATTCTTTGGGGCTGGATCTTTCGGCGATTTGAGGTGTGAATGAATCACACAATGCATGATCACGCCGTTGCTTCGGATCACGCATGAGCGTGTGCATCGAGTCGGCTGGTGCTGGTGATGTCCGCAGCCGCCGGTGCAGGTCGTCCATGCTGTGGCGATGGACTGGAATGCTGAACCGATCGCTGCGGCCGAGCCCCTGAGCTGGGCCGACTTGGAACGGCGCCTGCCGCCTTGCAGCGAAAGCGAGCTGCAGCTTCAGCGCGTGGAAGGCCCCACCAACGCCCAGGCGCGGCTGCGTCTGTTTGGTCGGCCGGAAAGCGAGGTGCGCGTGACGCTCTACCGCGACCATCACGCCTGGTGCCCCTACTGCCAGAAGGTTTGGCTGTGGCTCGAGGAGAAGCGGATTCCCTACCGGATTCGCAAGGTCACGATGTTTTGCTACGGCGAGAAGGAGCGCTGGTTCAAGCAGCTGGTGCCCTCCGGAATGCTGCCGGCGCTGGAGCTCGATGGTCATCTGATCACCGAGAGCGACCTGATCCTGCAGGCGCTGGAGGAGAGCTTTGGACCGCTCGGTGAGGGGCTCCAGGATCCCGATGTGTTTGCGCTGCGGCAGCTGGAGCGGCGTTTGTTTCGGGCCTGGTGCCAATGGCTTTGCTACTGCGAAGGCGAAGGCACCCACACCGCGCCGGCAGAGCAGCACTTCATCCGCATGGCGGGGCTGGTGGAGGAGGCGCTGGAGGCCACATCGGGTCCGTTTTTCCGCCCGAACTTCGGCACCGCCGACGTGATCTTCGTGCCCTACCTCGAGCGGATGAATGCCTCGCTCGCTTACTACAAGGGTTACGGCCTGCGCACGCAGCACCCGGCCATCGATCGCTGGTTTGCGGCCCTGGAGCAGCGCTCCACCTATCTGGGCACCCAGAGCGATGTGCATACCCACGCCCACGACTTGCCGCCCCAGATGGGCTGCTGTCTGGCCAGCGGCAGCGACGACCAACAGCGTGTGGCGCGGGGGATCGACCAGGGCCCCTGGCCGGTGGAACACCCTGCCGTGGTGGAGACCCGCCAGGCCCCGCCGGCTGGGGCCGCGCTTGAGGCCTTAGCGCGGATGCTGCGGCATCGCCGCCGCCTGTTGCAGGTGAATCCCGAGGGGGAGCGCCGCAGCCAGGCGGCAGGCGAAGCCCTCGATCAGGCGCTGCGCTGCGCCCTCACCAACCTGCTGCGTCAACCCTCATCGCCGCTGTTGGCGCCGCCAGAGGGAATGGCTGCCGGCTTGCGTTACTGGCGCGATCGGATCAGCGTGCCGCGCGACATGGGGCTGCATGCGGCGCGGTTGATGCGCTCAGCGCTGGAGAGCACAGCCGCCCTGGCCGGTGATCAACAGGGGCCGCCACTGCCGGTGCAACACCGCCGCGATCAGAACCCGGAGCCCTTTGTGCAGGCGGCGTGAGCGTCAGCGGCCGTTCACGTTCTCGCGTTTGGCCATCAGGTAGCGCACCAGCTCCTGCTGCAGGGTGAGCAGTTCGCGGGTGCAGCCGCGGAAGGCGGCCCGGTGACGGATCTCGTCGTGGCGGGTGTTGAGGTCGCGCAGCATCAGCTCGATGGCGTCGAGTTCGGCTCGGTTCATCCACCCAACAGGCATGCCCACCGACCCTATCAACGGCCTTAACCGCGGCTACGTTCCGCTCAGATGCCACGAGGCCCGATGCACACGTTCGCCCCTAAGCGGTTGCTCCGCTGGGCTGTGCCGGCAGCCCTGGCTTTGCAGGTGGTAGTGCCGTCGGGCCGTGCCTTGGAGCTGGACGGTCAAACCTGGTTCAGCCGGCCGCCGTGGAAGGTGGAGTTCCGCAACTACTACTGGTATGTGGGGCAGACGGGTGCGGAGTATTACTTCACGGTGACCCTGCCGGAGCAGGCCGGCGCCGGCCTCGGTGGCCTGGTGATTCAGCAGACCCGCGGGGTGGATCGCAGTTTTCAGTTCTCCCCCGGGCGCACCCGCGCCTTCCTGGGGCTGCCGCGGCGGGAGGGTGCCTCGATTCCGGTGCAGGCGCAGTTTGATGACGCCCAGCGCCGCATCAGCGTGCAGTTCCCGCAGCCGCCCCAGCCGGGGCAAACGGTGACGGTGGCGCTCAAGCCCTGGAACAACCCCTTCCAATCGGACACTTACATGTTTGCGGTGCAGGCGCTGCCGGCCGGGCCCAACTCGCAGCCCGCCTCGCTCGGCTTTGCCACCATGCAGATTCTTGAGGGGATTCGCTTCTGAGCGCTCCTTGAGCCCCTGCTCAGAATGGTGTTCTGCACTACATTATGCTGATTTTGAATAAGCCTTCACGCAGTGTTGTGTGTGGCTTTCACGAGGGGTTTGCAACCGTAATTTGATCGTCTGATCGGTTCTCAGTTTCGTTATCGCCACGCTGCGCCCCACCGGTTCCGAGGCCGCATCGCCCCTCAGTGGCGCTGATTCGGAGGTGATGGCTGTGCTGGCGGCCTACGTGGCTGAGCACTACGCGAGCCCCCTGCGCATGGCAGACCTCGCTCGTCATTGCCACGTGAGCGTGCGCACGCTGCAGAACCTCTGCCATAGCCATTGCGGTGAACCGCCGCTGAAGGCGCTGCGTCGGTTTCGCCTGCAGCAGCTGCATGCGCAGGTGGCGCGCCGCTCCTGGACGCCTCTGCGCCAGCACTATCTGGCCTGCGGCCTCACCGGCTCGGTGGCCGATCGGGATCTCTTCCTGGCGATGTATGGCCTCACGATCCGTGAGCATCAGGAAGCCAGCCGTCTGCAGCAACCCGCCCTGAGCGTGCTGCAGGCGCCGGCGGCCGCTACGCCACGCAGCCTGCAGGCCTTCATCAGCCTCAGCGCTTAGGCCGGCGGCTGCAGGGAGGAGTGATGGTGCTGGATCAGCCAGCGTCCGTCGGCTTCGCTGTAGCCATACACAAACGTGTAGCGCGCCTGCACCGGCTCACCCTCGCGGAAGCGGAAGCTGTAGGTGCCCGCATCCACCGCCTCGTTGCAGCCCAACTGCAGCGTGCGGCTCTCGATCTGCCCCACCGGCCCGCGCTGCAGGAACCCCAAGAAATAGTCGCGGATGGCGGCGGGATCGCGGCGAGGGATGGGCGACAGGGTGGGCAGCAGCAGCGCTTTCGGGTCGTAGAGCGCACTCACCTGATCGGGGTCGCCGCTCTGGAGGGCCCCATTCCACTGCTCAAACAGCGCTTCCACCTCGGGACGGCTAATCGGCGCACACTGAACCTCGGCCATGGCCGGTGCCACAACCACCACGGTGAGGCTGATCAGAACTGCAGCAATCCCGCTTAGGGTCCACCCATGGCCCTGCGCTTGCCCCCTTTTCAGGCTCTGCCTGCACCTCCCGGCAAGGATGCGGATTTGCTGGAGGTGCCGCTGGCCGTGCTGCAGCCAACCCAGCTGTGTGTGGGTATGGCGGAGATTCGCAGCCGCCAGCAGGACTTTACTAAAGACGATCCGAAGGAGCAGCGCCGCTACATCCAGCGCAAACCCACGCCGCTGGTGCGCAGCGCCGCTGGGGAGCTGTGGATGGTGGATCGTCACCACCGCTTGCGGGCGTTGTTGGAGCTCGACCCCCAGGCCACGGCCTTCGGCTACGTGGTGTTGCAGTTGCAGGTGTCGGAGCGCCATCAGGTGCTGGAGCAACTGCATCAGCGCGGTTGGCTCTACCTCTACGACGGCCGTGGTCTCGGCCCGCTGCCGCCCACGGCCCTGCCCACCAGCCTCAGCGGCACCCAGGACGATCCCTATCGCAGCTTGGTGTGGAAGTTGAAGCGGGAAGGCCTGGTGGCGGCCGCCCCGTTGATTCCTTTCCATGAGTTTCGTTGGGGCGCTTGGTTGCGCAGTCGTCATCTGCCGCCCTTCAGCTCCGAGCGGCTGGAGCCGGCTCTGCCAGCGGCGCGGGCGCTGGTGCGCTCCCATGCCGCTGCACATCTGGCGGGTTGGATCGGTGCAGCCTGATTAGCCTGATGGCATGGCCACGCACGTGTTGCTGCCGATCGACGGTTCGGATCTTTCCGATGCCGCTGTTGGGGTTGTTGTTGGTCTGGCGCGCCAGTGGGGAGCACGGCTGAGCTTTTTCCACGTGCAGCCCAGCTACTACGGCCGGCCTGATCTGGCGGTGTATGGCGAGGGTTTGGTGCTGGACCCCGCCCTCAGCGAGCAATTCCGCCAGGCCAATGCCCGCTTTGCCGACGACCTGTTGGCCAAAGCGCTGGAGCAGGCCCGCTCCCAGGGGGTGGAGGCCGGTAGCGACACCTGCATCAGCCCCCTGGTGCATGAAGCGATCCTGGATGCCGCGCAGCGGTTGGGCTGTGATCTGATCGCCATGGCCTCCCATGGTCGCCGCGGCCTGGCGGGGTTGCTGCTGGGTAGTGAAACGCAACGGGTGCTCGCCCAGGCCTCCATGCCTGTGCTCGTGATCCCGGCTCCGGCGCTCACGCCTGCGCCTGCAGCTCCCCAGCCCGGCTGATCAAGCCATCGGCGGTGCCGCGATACACCGCTTCGGCTTCTGCGGCGCTGCCGCCGATGCAGGTCATGCCGAGCTTGCCAAATTCCGAGAGGCAGCCGAGCAGGTGAAACACGCTGCCCCGCAGCCGAGCTGGGTCGTAGTGCAGGTCGGCTTCGGCCACGATGTCGATCAGATCGGCCGGCAGCAGCCCCCGCAGCTGGGGATGGGTGAGGTTGTCGGTGGCGGTGTAGTGCAGGGCCTGGCCGGTGGGGGCGCGGAACAGGCCAGTGTCGGGATCGAGCTGGCCGGTGGTGATCGCCCTCAGCGCCATGGTGGGGTGGGTGGTGCCCCCCTGGCGCAGGTTCACCTCGATCGCCTGCAGATCCCAGCGCCCCTCGATGTGGCGGGCGATGAAGTCCACGGCGTAGCGCTCCAGTGCACCTTCGCGGGCCAGCGCCTCACCCACCGCCTGGCCGTAGCGCATCAGCTCCAACCGGTAGGCGTCGTCGGCGGGAAAGCGACAGCCGAGGTAGGTCTGTCCGCCGGCTCCTCCCAGGATCTGCTCGTGGGTGGACACCAGCTCAACGCGGCCACCGGGATGAATGGTGCCCTGCACACTCGGCGACTGCAGCCGCTCACCCCCGTCCAACCAGGCCTCCACCAGCGCCCCCTGCTGGGCCAGCAGCTCGCGCCAGCCCGCGGCAGGCATCGGCAACAGCTCCAGCGCCGCGCCGATCCGCTGCAGCCGTTCGCGGCTGCTGTAATCGCTCAGCTGCAGGGGGGCGAGCTCGAGGCAGGCATTGCCCTCGCCGCTAATCCCCTCGTTCAGCTTCACCACACAGCGGCCCAGCTGGGGGTGGGCCTCCCAGAGGTTGGCGGTGGCTTCGGCAAGATCCTCGAGGTTGTGGGCCAGGCCACTGCCGGGTGGATGGGGCACGCCGCAGCGCTCGAACAGGGCTCGACTGCCGGCCTTGCTGCCCCAGAAGCCCAGGGCTGGATCGGTGCCCAGCAAGGGCACCTGCAACACCTCCGAAAGCCGTTTCTCCAGCTCGGTCACCACAAAGCAGCTGATGAAGCTGCGGCCGGGCCGCAGCAGATCGCCGATGCGTTTGAGCAGGGCTGGACGTTCCAGCAGCTTTTCGGTGAGCGGCCGGTTGCTGGCGTCGTCGGTGTCGAACAGATGCAGGCGCCGCCGCGCATGGGAGGTGGGCACGCCCGGCAGCAATTCGAGCACCGCATCCACCACCAGCTCCGGCAACAGCTTGCTGGTGACGTAGATGGCCCGCACGCCTGGATCCCGGAGACGAATCAGCGAGAACAGTTGGCGTTCCTCGTAGTGATGGGCACCGGTGACCAGCGCCATCAGGGCGCGGTCCATCGAGAGCGATGGCACCACCAGCACATCGAAGTCGCCCGCTGCACCGCTGTGTTCGCATCCCCATCCCGGTTGCAGCTGGGCTTGCAGTTCCTGGAATGACAGGGCCATGGCGAGGTGAAAGCGGTTGCGGTTTAAAGCGCCAGCTGCAGTTGCACACCCGCCGCCAGGATCCCCGGCACGGGGCGGGGTGCGCCGCTCGGGTTGACGATCCACTGCAGGGTGGGCTGCAGGCCGAGGTTGCGGTTGAGCTGGATGCGGTAGCCGAGCTCCATCACTCCTTCATAGGCGCTGCGCGTGAGCTGGTTGCTGAGGCTGCTGCGGCCGATGCCCAGGATGGCTACATCGAGAGGGCGTCCGGGCAGGGCGCCCTGCATCACCAGGCCGCCGCCCACAAAGCTGGGGGCGATCACCTGGGAGCGATCCGGTGCATAGGAGGCGCCGAGCCAGAGACGATCGCTCAGCCCCAGCGGCAGACCCGTGGGCACGGTGAGGCTGCCGTAGATGCCGTTGCCGTTTGTGCTGGTGAGGAAGTCACCGAGGCTGAGCAGGCCATCGGGCAGCTGGTTCTCCACGCTCAGCGGGTTGGCGCAGATGCCGCGCCGCGGGCTCCAGCGCACAACCCCCTGCGCCGTGCGGCAGGCAGGCAGGGCCTGGGCGCTCATCGCCCCGGGCTGGAGATCGAGCTGCAGAAACTGAGCCACGCCGGTGTTGGGCCCGATGCCGCCATCGGAGAGGCCCAGCCAGCGGGAGATGGGCTGGGTGCTGCTCAGATCGAAGAGGCCATAGCGCAGGCTCAGTTCCGGGGTGGCCTGGGCCGTCACCACACCACCCAGGGCGGTGTAGGGGTTGATCGGCAGCCCCTCCACCGTGATGTTGAGGGTGTTGTTGAAGGCCGAGTGCACGTAGTTGCCGACCACCGGCACTTCCACGAAATCGGGGTTGATCGGCAGGATCCCCCCCTTCACGCTCAACCAGCCGTTGCCGCCCTGCCGCTCGATCGACAGCTCCGAGAAATAGAAGCCGGCCGGATAGGCCACCTGTTGTAGGGCGAACAGGGCCCCGATGGCGCTGGTGTAGGTGGCGTCGCCGGCGTCGTGATTCACGGTGACGCTCAGCTGCCAGTGGTCGCGCTCGCGCCAGTCGGCGCTGGCTTTGTTGAGACCAGAACTGAAGTCGAGGTTGAGCGTTCCCTGCTGAATCCAACTGCCGGCGGAGCGTTCACCCCCATGGGGATTGAACAGCGGCTCGGCCGTCAGGCTCAGTTCCAGCTGCATCCAATCCGGCAGCCCCAGCAGCTCCTAGGCGTTCGGCCAGCCACTGCTCAGGGCTAGGGGCTGCGGCTGGGGCTGCAGCTGCGGCTCCAGGTCTGCGCTGCTGGCCGGGTTGGCGAGAGCCAGGCCTGCGAGCAGACCCAACCAAGAACGCCCCCGCCTGCCGAGGCAGCGGGGGCGCAGGGCTGTGGCTTGCTGGCGCCAGCGCACGCGAGGAGGGATCAGGCTTTTTTGCTGCGGGTTCTCGACTTGGCCGGGGCAGCCTCAGGTTTGGCGGGTGCAGCTTCTGCCTGAGCGGCCACCGGCACGGGGGCGAGGTCGCCCTCACCGCTCACCACCACGCTCACCACGCGGCCGCCCTGGCGGATCACGCGTTGCAGCGCTTCGTTCATGCGGCTGAAGGGCACGCGAGTGGTGTAGGCGCCATGGCGCACGAAGCGGTTGTTGGCGATGCCGGTGGCGGTGATGGTCACCACACGGCTGCCTTCGCCGGCGGCACCGGCGCTCGGGCTGGACACCAGCAGCTCCTGGCTGCGGAAGCCGTAGGCCGGCGTGCCATCGATGCGGCGGGCGTTGCTCAGCTCGGCCACCGGCAGCTCGCTACTGCCCGATGTGGAGGCGCGGAAGGGGCCATCGGTGCTGATGTGGGCGTAGAGGCTGGCGGCCGACACGGTCACGGGCACCGGTCGGTTCTGGTGCAGGGCGCGACCCAGCTTGAACTGGGTGCCGCTGCCATCACCCTTGGCCGAAGCCGCGGCGCCGCGGGCCAGCTGCATCAGCCAGGTGAACTGGCGGCCTTCATGGCCAGCGGTGTAGTTCCAGCCGTGGAGGTGAGGAACGTTGTCGTTGCCGAAATTGCGGTTGTATTCGGCGCTGTCGAGATAGGAATCGATCTCGGCGTCGTAGCCCTGCTCCTGCAGGATCGTGAAGTGGTGGAGCATCTCCTCTTTGTTCTGAGGAGCGCGGCCCAGCAGGTGCTTGTGGTTGAGCTCGATGAACCGATAGGGATTGCAGTTCTCGAAGAAGCGTGAGCGATAGAGCGCACTCTTGGCCACGGTGCGCACGAGCTCGCGCACGTTGAGGTAGCCTTGCGGAACAGCGATTCAGCGCTCTCGAGGCGCTCGTTGCTCATCAGGTATTGGCCACCAAGCACCTGCTGATACACCGCGCGAATGATCGCGTTCTGTGCATCGGTGGATCCATTGGGTCGATGTTTTTTGCGTTCACCGGCGGAGAAACGCTCGATACCCATGGCAGGTGCTTGAACAAGAGCCATGACGGTCGGGCAGGCATGGAGAAAACAGCCGGACCGTAGGTGCGTTGTCTGATGTTGTCCTGCAAACATTGCGAGCTGTTTACGGACGTTTCAG
>Ga0194123_10001393_pt1 | contig 36848 bp, 40 predicted proteins | sample TA2MahsurfametaG_5_FD_155479 | JGI IMG/M metagenome (GOLD analysis project Ga0194123, IMG submission 155479) | Freshwater microbial communities from Lake Tanganyika, Tanzania - TA2015023 Mahale A surface | ecosystem: Environmental > Aquatic > Freshwater > Lake | place: Tanzania: Lake Tanganyika... | reverse complement strand
ACGCCTGATCTCCTCCCGCAGCGCCCTGGTGCTCGCCCTGGTGCTCACGGGCTGTGTCAGCACCGGCCTACCCAGCGCCAACGCCAGCCCCTGGCAACCGGTGAACATTCACACCAAATCCAACCCGCTGGATCTGGCCTTCACCGATGGCCAACACGGCTTCCTGGTGGGCAGCAACCGCCTGATCCTGGAAACCAACGACGGCGGAGCCTCCTGGCAGGAGCGGGCCCTGGAGCTGCCGGCGGACGAAAACTTCCGGCTGATCAGCATCGATTTCAAGGGCGATGAGGGCTGGATCGTGGGCCAGCCCGGGCTGCTGCTGCATAGCAGCGACGCCGGCCAGAGCTGGAGCCGCCTGTTTCTTGACACCAAACTGCCTGGGGAGCCTTACCTGATCACGGCCCTGGGCAACCGCCAAGCGGAGCTGGCCACCAACGTGGGGGCCGTGTACCGCACCAACGACGCCGGCAACTCCTGGCAAGCGGAAGTGGAAGATGCCGCCGGCGCCGTGCGCGATCTGCGCCGCGGGCCGGAGGGCCAATACGTGAGCGTGAGCAGCCTGGGAAATTTCTTCGCCACCTGGAACCCTGGCGATGGCGTGTGGACGCCCCACCAGCGGGTGAGCAGCCAGCGTCTGCAGGCCATGGGCTTCCAGCCCAACGGCAACCTCTGGATGCTGGCCCGGGGCGCCCAGCTGCGCTTCAACCCCGACTCCACCACGCCAGAAGAGTGGAGCAAGCCGGTGGTGCCGATCACCAATGGCTACGGCTATCTGGACATGGCCTGGGATGCCAATGGCGCCATCTGGACCGGTGGGGGTAGCGGCACGCTGCTCACCAGCGCCGATGGCGGCAAAACCTGGCAGCGCGACCCGGTGGGGGCGCAACAACCCACCAATTTCAGCCGGATCGCCTTCTTGGCCGACGGCAAGGGCTTTGTGCTGGGAGAACGGGGCTCGCTGCTGCGCTGGGTTGACTGACAACGCTCTGTAACCAAGGAGCGAGCCCCATCTCGGCCGCCCCTGCGAGAGCTCTAGGATCACGCAGCTGCACGCTCGCTGCTCATGGCCGCCGGCTCAACGGGTGAACGCCCGTTTTTCGAAATCATCACGAGCATCCGTTACTGGGTGATCCATGCCGTGACCCTGCCGGCTCTGTTCCTGGCGGGATTCCTGTTCGTGTCCACGGGCCTGGCCTATGACGCCTTCGGCACGCCCCGGCCGGATGCGTACTTCCAAGCCACGGACTCCAAAGCCCCTGTGGTGAGCCAACGGTATGACGCCAAGGCCTCCCTCGACCAGCGACTGCAATAAGCCATGACCCAAGCATCCGCCAGTTCCACACCCCGCAACTATCCGATCTTCACGGTTCGGTGGTTGGCGGTTCACGCCCTCGGCATCCCCACGGTGTTCTTTCTGGGTGCCTTGGCCGCCATGCAGTTCATCCGCCGCTGAGCTCCGCCGCCATGCAACGCAATCCCAACCCCAACAACCTGCCGGTTGAGCTCAACCGCACCAGCCTCTACTTGGGGCTGCTGTTCGTGTTCACCTGTGGTGTGCTCTTCTCCAGCTACTTCTTCAACTGATCGGGAGGATCTCCAATGAGCGGCAAGAAATCGAACCTGCCTGACGGTCGAATCCCGGATCGCCTGCCTGATGGCCGCCCGGCTGTTGCCTGGCGCTCCAGATGGACCGAAGGTGTACTTCCCCTCTGGCTAGTGGCGACCGCCGGCGGCATGGCCGTGATCTTCGTGGTGGGTCTCTTTTTCTACGGCTCCTACGTGGGTGTGGGTTCCGCCTGATCGTTCGGCCATCAGCCGAAAGGCATTGGCTTCGTCTCTAGCACCTTAGTGGGGCTTTTTCATTGCAGCAAACGTTTCTGCAACACAAGCAGCCCAAGCACCACGCACCATGTCTTTCAACTCCGCTTTCTGGAAGCGCAAACACGTCCTGCCATGAGCGTGACCACCTCTTAGATTAGCGAGGTTGTAAGTAGTGAGCGAGTCAAACCGTGGTTTGATAAGTCTTTCTGCATGTCACTGGATCACACCATTGCCAGGACAACCATCGAGCTGTGGCAGCGCAATTGCCTAGAAGTGCTTGACGCAATCATTCTGGAGTCGGCCACCTTCCATGGCCACACGTAACAGCCGCGATTTCTCAGTGAACCTGGGCTGTGTGGTGCGTCCATATCAGCTCTGATGGGATGAGAGAGTCCAAATAACAGTTCGTTGAGACCGGTGAGCAGTCAGGAACCCACAAGGAACCAGCGCACACAATCACGAAGGACGCAAAAGCGGCAACTGTGTTGCCCGGCCCATCCCCAACAACAGAGGAAGGGCAATGGCAGGAAATATTTCCTACATCTGCTCACCCCGGAACAACTGCAACAGCGCGGCATGAACCGCCGCAGGGCCAAGCTGTTGATCGAGGCCTACTAGGTGCTGGTGCTCACCAACGAATGGGTGGAGGAGCTGTTCTGCTCGCAATGCGGCGGCTGCCGCTGGTGCCACATCACCAAGGACGACCGCGTGCAGCACACGGTTCGCTGGGCACCCCGGGATCTCTGGCAGCAGGTGGGCCATGTGGATCAACTGCACCCCACCCCAACGGTGAGCGCTTGTACACGCCGTGCGGCGCGGCGAGCCGACCTGAAAAGGGGCGTTGGGCAGCGGTTCTTTGATCCAGGCTGATGAAGCCCAAACGGATCGCTAACTCGTAGCAGGTCAACCGTGCGGGGGTCGTGAGTGAGGTTTCCCTGATTTCATAGACAGGTCGGTAGGAGTCACGCCATGACCATCAAACTGTCCATCGTTGACCAACCCGACCAACACACGCCACAGGTTTACGGACCAGCACAAGCGAGAGGCTGTTGCCATTAGCCTCAGCGAGTGACTGAACTGCGTCTCCGTGACCCAGCGCTTGGGATTGCCGACCAGCAGCTTGTCCAGTGGGTCCGTCGAGCCCGCATGGACAGGGGTGACTTTGCCGATCCCCATAAGCAGGCCGCACTCACCAGCGACAAAAGGGCTGAACTGGCCCGTCTGCGCAAGAAAAACCGGGGGCCAAGGGTGGATTTTTGTTAATCTTGAGGCAGCACTTCGCCAATGAGCAGCTGCCGCCGGGAGGTCTCGGCTAATCCAGGCCCTGTCTGAACACTTCTAAATTGCATGGCTGTGCAAACAGCTCGGTGTAGCCCGCAGTGGCTTCTATGCCTGGAGGCAACAGAAACGGAAACCAGGGCACGGGCCCTGGAGAACGCAACCATCACCGACCGGGTTCAGACCGTGTTAGATCGCAACCACAGCTTCTAAATCGAACTACGCATCCGACAGGTACTTAGAGCTTATGACCTCAAGGTGGACCGTCAACGCGTCGCACGGGTCATGCACGTGGCTGATCTAAAGGCCAAGACCAGAAGAGATATCAGGCCTTGCCGTAGAGGATCTCCCCGGCCCCATAGCGTCGCGGACAACTTGCTGAAGCTGCTGTACAGCAAAGCAGCAACCAACCGCAACTGGGCCGGTGACAACACTCGTATCAGCACCATGCCAAGCTGGGAGTATTTAGGCGTTTGAATAGATCTGTACAGTCGACGGCTGTTGGGCTGGGCCCTGGACATCACCATGAAGATAGCGTTGCAACTGGAGGCCCTCAAAAGGCCCTGAGTCACCACCGGGTCGAAACTGATCAACTCCTGATCAATACCGATCAAGGGAGACAGTGCCGAGCCATGTCCTACAGGCAGCTGCTTGTAGACCGCATAATCAGATGCAGAATTTCCGCAATGGGCTGCTGCTGATAAGACGCAGTCACTGAGTGCTTCTTGGCCACCGCAAAAATGCACTCGGCTTCGGTGAAGATGCCAATAGGTGAAAAGCCTGAAGCAATTTCATTCGAGATTGAAGTTTATTACAGCCGCTAATATAGAAACTAAGCAATTATCTACATCATCCCAAGATACCACAAACAGAAGCTACTCAACTCCCGTACGCTCTGACCCATGATGTCCTAATATTTGCCCACTAAATCGGGGTAAGATCACAATCGCGCGAGCACCTATCTGGGCATGCAGATTGTGTTCACCTGGGGTAATCTGTTGATAAACCACTTCTGCAACTGATCAGGGGGATCCTGAAAGAGCGGAGAAAAACAAAATTCACAGCGGAAAGATTGTGACCGTGACCCAAACGGCCGACGTAATGTGGACTGAAGGAGGCCTACCTCTTTGGCTGGTTGCTACCGCTGGTGGGATGATTGTGATGGGAGGCAGGTCTCTTCTTCTAAACATGTTAAAGCGGTATGAGTTCCACTTGATCAGCGTCACTCCGACACAATCGTTTAGCAACCTAACTAGGACCTGGCGAGGTTTTATGTGACTCCGCAATCTACGGTTATGGGGTGCGAGCCATAGAAGACTTTATTCGGACCCAGGGGATGGTTTACTAGTCATCGGAATATAGGCATGAGGTTCATGCGCGGAAGTGGTGAGAATCGGATTGTCTACAGGCGCTGGGCGACTGGAGATGCGGCGCCTGGAGGGTCTGAAACGAACTGGAGTGGTACAGCGTCGCGATGACAGAACTGGCCTGGGATCCATGCCTATCTCTTGATGAAATTGATCCTGGGTTTAAGATCATGCGATCGTTCGGACCTGGTGCTCCTGGTGGAAGGCAGGCCGAGCACTGGACTCCTCAACGTGTACGGTCAAGCCGAAGTTGGAGTACCAAAGCAAGTGATACTAGAGCGCAGAGAAGATTTAAGAGATGATCTGAACGATCAGCTACGGCGTAGGAGACTACATCAATAATCACGCGTCGCCTAAGCATTCTTGCAAGCCACTGAGCTGGTCGAACTTAGTGATGACCTGACCAGACCAGCCAGGAAGCTTGCGCAACTGAAGGAGACCCTGTCGGTTGTTGAACTACGCCATGGTAGAAACGGTGGGCCCGTTGACGCTGGAGCACTGCGACTGCATAGCTTCAATATCGGGGTTGAGCGAACTTTACTATTGGTTAGTTGAGTGGTGAACAGCGGCACGACAGGCAGCGAACAGGGCTAGTATCAGCTGATGATGAAACGCATGGTGAAGGGGACGCTAGAAATTCGTAAAACGGATGCAGCTCACTTGGAAAATGCGTGACGCTTGACTCTTCTACCAAGCGACCAAAAAAGGAATACACCAATAAACCCCTCATCAAAAAGCTGTAGATTAGCGAAGGGACTTTGCAAGAAAAAGGGGAGTATTTGATAGGCAATGAGGGCAGACAACTGCAATGTGGGTGGATAAGAGAGTGAACAGAGTATTGGACGCAAGACTCTATACACAACCCACACATAGAGAGGAAGAAAAACAATAGAGAGATATCCAGAAATATAAAAGAAAGAAGCGATGAGACCAGGCGATGTTCCGGACCTTTCGCTTAGAGGAAGAAGAGAGCTCTGAATATTGTGAGCATTAATCACATCTAGCATCATGATAGGTTTATCGATTGAAATATCCAGGAGACCAGCAATGCGGAGGAGTAAAGAGAATCTGAACATCGCATTAGTAAAGTAGTTGGAAAGATGGTAAAGCCCATCATGTCCTCCAGAATTAAACGAAGCTATAAGTGATAGGTACTGAGGATATGTCCGTTCTACAAGCCAGCTTATTCCATAGTTTTGGAGGGTCGGAAGACCATCGACAACAGTAGTCTTAACGGTAACTCCTATGAGCGCAAAAGGAAACAGGAAGAGGAAAAGAACTAGAAAGACAAGAGATAACGAGCGTGCTGCACTAATAGAGAAGATGAAAGAAGGAGCTGGCCTTAATGAGAATATCAGGAATTTTGTCTTAAGAGGCATTAAAGAAAATACTATTAGAACGAGTGAATTGAGAGCGGATGCCAAACCATTGCACCCTAAAACACTAGCTACGCAGAGTACCATCAGGGATATTCGATACTTTGCTCTCTCAGCTTCCGAGTGTTCAAAGAGAATAGTCTGAAGCAATAAGAATGAGCATGAAATGTTAACTATGGGCAAGACAGTCACTTGCCATGCGACATTATCCGCTATTTCTGAGATACTTTGAATTCCATACCTGTAGTTGTTCAGCTGAGTAAATAGCCCAAAAGCTGATACTAGAAGGATAGACCAGGAATAAAACCTAAGCCGCTTCAGGCTGACCAATGAAAGGAGGGTGTGAGGGCAAGACGCGCTGGGCCAACGCTTGCATTTCATTGGGAAAGATATAGCTAACAGCAAGAAAGTGCCAACTAAACATGCTGAATATAGAAGAGTAGTTTCGAGTAGGCCCAAATCAAGGGAGGGCTGCTTGTAAATCGTGCTTTCCCAGGGAGTCAGTGTGGCCAAAAGCCATGGCAGGCCCAGCTGAGTTAGCAGGTATATGGCAAGAATAGTTAAGAAGTTAATCGACAGTGCTCCTGGTTTGCTCAACCAATTGAAAATTATAGCGGTTGGGCAGCTTCTGGAAATCCTATCTTTGCTAAGCGGAGACGCGCCCGAAGAAAATATTGAGGAAAGCGACGACTAAACTTCAATTGTGAAATTGAGAAAATGGGTTTATGTAGAGAGAATTAAAAGCAAGCTGTCTGTTCAAACTGACTCTGATGACAGAGCGAATACGGACCTTAAGCAAGACTAAGCATGGCCTATGACAACCAGTACGAGGAGTCTTAGTATGGCATGTTGGTAGCAACTGCGTGTAGCTATTTGGTTGAATCAGGGGCAAGAGCGATTGTAAAGAATTCTATAGACATTAAGTCGCTGTCATGGAGCGGGAGCCAAAAGAATGTTTTGAAGAAGATATAGAACAGTTCGTGAAATCTGAGATTCGAGCCTGTTTGCAAAAGGTGAAAGAAGTATATTTAAGCGAAACGACGAAAGGTAGGCTGTAGCGCAGCCCAAAAGGAAGTACAATGGCGATGGGTCTAGTGATTGGCACAGCAAATAATGCGAGTGTTTTTAAATAAGACTAATGTAGAAAAATGGAAATCCAAAGCGGGTAACCATCTACTCACCGATGTGGCGCCTAGAGGTCTCTCGAGGAAGCAAAAAAAGAGAACGGGTATAACGAGGGGGAGAGGCGCATGAAAGGACACGCGAAGTGAGCCTAGGCCTGACGTGTCCCCTATAGTATTGCTGCTACTGTTACCTGGTGGGTAGTTAGGCCACTTTGCATTGCTTGATGTTCTCGTGGTCGTACACCCCTCAAGCGCTGTGTACTGGTTGGAAGTATGTATTAGAAACAGGGTTGCTTTGCCTTCAGCATGGCTTGCTGTATAGCTGTGAACAGCTAGATATTCAGATATTAGTCCCTGAAGCGGCTGTTAATGATGGGCAAATGGGTATTCTCATGGTGGACCTGGCGCGATTTAGGCCGTGTTGCAACGGCTGCTGGCTCACCACTACTGTAAGGTCTTGGCATTGTAATCCAGGCCGTTGTCTACGCACAAGTGAGTGGATGGTGGCTAGAGCTTGAGCAACTCTTCGATCGTATCGATCACCCCAACAGGCCTACAGCGCCTGCTCAATCTAAACACCAGGCAGAGACTGATGTAGTCGTCGACGACATTGAGGAAATTGAGGATTCGATCATTGATGGTTTGATCCAAATGAAAGTTTATCGACTAGACGTGGATGGGAATCCCGGCCTACAGCAGCTCCGCTTGTCTCCGGAAGACCTTGAACAATTACGACGGCACGAGAGGAGCCTTTGAGGCACCTCCTGCCGCGTAATCATTTACACCCTCATATGATTTACACTAAATAGGCGAGACTGACCTGCCGATACAAAAGGGACCGGGCCAAGAGAACATGACGCCGTGCAAGTTCAATGATGCACCGGCTCAACTTATGCACCTCAGTCGCTGTGAAAGCTATCGGTCGACGATTGGTTTTGCTGTTCTGGCCGGCCAAACGGTACGAACGGCGTGGGATACCCGGAATCGAACATAGAGAACACACACGGCTCTACGGCGTCGCTCCAAGCTCATCAGCTAACCTCGGCCGACTACTTGTGCATGGCCTTGTCGAACTCTTTATCAACAAGAAACATTGTGAAACGGATGATTTACTGCTCGAGTTCCTCTGGCGTTTCGCTTCAGTGGCCATCATCCTGCAGTAGAGCTGGTCCCAGCGGTGTAGGTCGGGGCTGACAGCTCCAAACCATGTAAACATCAGCGAGGGCATGGCACTGGCTGAGGACCTACTTAGCGTCGCGAAGCTTGTGTATGAAGTACTGACAAGAATCTCACTTGCACCTCGCGAGGCTTCTCCTGGCCGAGTCTGGGCCGTTGGGAAGATATCATTAGGAGTGGGTCAATTTTTGGGGTCCGCGCGATGATATGCATTGAAGACCCGATCCTCAATAGATTGTTAAAATCCAACAGAAGCTTTCGATATAAGAAAGGGAGTTAATCCAAAGCAGTATCGACAGGTGTATAATGAGGGTGCTAACGATTTGAGAAGATGCGCTAAATCCCTAATTGAGGCGGTCAAAGTGAAAGGCCATAGAGATGAGTTATAGTTTCTACTCCTCGCTAAGCTGTCTCACGAGGATATTGCGCAAACAGCCGCAGTGGCATTTGCACACTGGGTCGCATTAGTCACGTTTGATTCAGATGCGTGATAAGACTCAATTGGCTTACTCAAGGTCCCGAAGGCACTACAAGTGTTTTAGTAATTCACAACTCAAAGCCCTGTCAATGACAATCGATTTATCCATGGTTCTTGATCACAATTACAGAGTTGGCCTAACTTGTTCATATTCATTCTTTTACTGATAATTTATTAAGAAATAGGATAGATCAAGAATGCCAGATCTTCTCGTAACAAGTCGACGTTGGTTAAGAACCTCGGAGGCCACGTATATGCGGGCTCTGTCGGCAGATCTCAACAACCCGCTGGAGACCTTTGAAGTTGTTGTAGTTAATGATATAGACATAAGAAGCCTGGTCTCGCCAGTCAATCTATTCAGGGTTTGCACGGCAATACGGCAGCGACCATTATTTCTGATGACACTGATGCATTCATTGTCACCATCTGAATGGGCTAGAAGTTATAAACTACTTTCATCTCGTCTTCTGAGGCAAAAGCCCGGAAAGGTAGAAAACCCTACTGGACGAATTTTATATACTTGCAAGCATCAGCTATCCACTGCCATACTATATCTATTGCTTTTGCCTTACGCGCTTAAATATCGTAGACTGGTCACTACATGCCACTACGATACCGTTCCAAAAGCATTGTGCATTGCATTTAAATCACTTTCAAAGATTGTCATAGAGGTTCAACATGGCCTGATATACCCATTACATCCTGCTTATCGTATAGCTACACGCGACTCAATTTCGTGTCCTGACAAGATATTCTATTGGGATCAGCCTTCTAAAGAAGCGTTAACTAGGTTCCAAAAATCAGGGGGTCTCATACAGCTCTCATCTTATTTTCACTTCTTAGGTTCCCAAAGCAATGTGCCTTTGTCAGTTGTTCCTTCTAACCAGCCAATTGTTTTTTATACACTCACATACGAGAAAGCAGTCCCAGAATCTGTAATTCGTACTATTAAGGCAAATGCTTACTCTATCTCATGGATTTTTCGTTGGCATCCTATGGGGCCGCCTCCTATGGAGGAGCACCTCCTCTGCTTGAGAGATCACCCATCAGTCTTCCTAGACCAAACTTGTCAGCTGGACTTGATCCAATGTATTTCAGCAGCCAGCCTACACGTTAGCTTCTCATCTTCAGTTGTAGCGCTTTGCTCTGCGTTCAGGCTTCGCAGTTTCCTCACAAACGCAGAATCGAAAGAATTCTTTATTGGCTACAGTGATCTTGTAGAATATGTGAGTGATGAAAATCTTGCGGAGCTAATTGTCAAGTTTTTCAATATGAACGTAGAAGATAAATAAGCTTGGATTGAGCTCATGAGATAATGATAGAAATGCAGCAAGCAGCAGGTGAATTCGTAGGATCTAAATCATACAGCGATTAAGGACACAATGATTGGAAAGTAGGATTTTAAAGAGGCGCCCTATTGAAGACCTAAGCTCTATATTTAACAAATCCTGGTGCTAACGATTGTTTGTAGACCGGGAGGTGGCGTAGGAACAAGAGGATATCTTCTGGAAGATGCAACCAATAATTCGGGGTTGGCGCCCAAGATCCGTAATAGGTCTACATTTAAACGAAGAGCTAAATGTCGAGAGAAGAACGATACAAAGGTTATAAACAATAGACAAAGATCTGACGACAGAGACTGTGTCGAGATGTAGAATAAACCAAGCCTACTCTTGATCGGCCTTATTAACTGGTTGTAGGCGAGATCGGGATCTGCATAATCACGCAAAATTTTACCTTCGTCGGAAAACACAATAGATGAGAAGTCAGTGATACCAGGCTGAACATCTAATAAATGCAACTCATCACTTGTATACATTGCAGTTTCTCTCTGGACGTTTGGTCTTGGACCTACAAGGCTCATGTCGCCGATAAGAACATTCCAGAACTGCATGACTTCGTCGAGCTTATATTTACGGATAACTCTACCAATACTTGTTATTCTGGGGTCATTATCTGATGTGGAATCAACGCCAGAGCTATCAGCCCGCGTGGTCATTGATCTAAGCTTGACCATATTAAATAGTTTACCTTTCTTGCCAACTCTTGGAGCCACATAAAAAGGTGTTGAGCCATCGTGGAGCCAGATCAGCAGAATAAATATACAAAGGACTGGAGATAAAGCCAAAAGACCAACCAAAGAGACCAAGATGTCGATTAAACGTTTCATGTCATGGCATGTAGAATGACTTTATAGCCTTACAGATATAACGAATATCATCGTCGGTTATAAAAACATTCATTGGAAGCATAATGCATTTCTGAAAGAAAACTTCTGTCTTTGGAAGCATAGACTTAAAGCCCAACATCTGCCACTGATGGACAGCCTTGCCACCCCACTGGACCAATGTTCCTATCCCTTGAAACTTTAGGTATTCCCTCAGTTCGTCACGGCGCTCTGCCTGAAGCTCATAGTTTTGGTAGACGTCGAAGTGATTCGGGTCGGAATCTGGAGCCGGTGGGAGTATTAACTCGCTAATAGATGAGAGGAGTGAATTATATAAGGAAGCGACCTCTCTACGGCGATTTATCACAATATCATATGTCGCAAAAGTATGGTTAAGAAAAGCAGCTTGCAAATTGTCGAGTCTGCTATTTCTTCCCCAAGACATCACATTCCCATGAGTATCCCTGCCGTGGTCGTGTAGCTGGTACACTTTTTCGTATATGTCTGGAGAACTTGTAAGTACTGCTCCAGCATCACCAAAGCAGCCAAGGAGCTTTGCAGGGAAAAAACTTATGGCGCTAGCGCGACCAAATGTGCCTGCGGCTTTACCTTTGAACTTTGATCCTAATGCTTGTGCAGCATCCTCAACAATGACGAGACTATTCTTTTCAGCTAGATCTATAATCGGATCCATGTTGCAAGTTCTACCATTAAGCTGTGTAGGCATAATTCCGACAGTTCTAGATGTGATTGCATCTGCGATTGCGTCTGGGTCAATTAGCCCATCACTACCTATGTCAACCGGGACAGGAGTACCCCCTGCCATTTTGATAGAAGAAGCAGTAGCCAACATCGTGTGTGAGCTACATATTACTTCGTCACCTTCCATCAAACCAATAGCCATCCACGCAATTTCTAAGCCGTCGGTTGCATTTGCAACACCGACAGCGTATTTGGAGGAAGTATAGTTGGAAAGGGTTTGCTCAAATTCAGCAACATCTTTTTGCATGATGAACGCACCGCGTGAGGCGACTTCATCAAATACTGATATGAAAGATTCACGCCGATCTAGGTAAAGCCTGGGATAGTCGAAAAAGGGTATGCGTCGTTCAGAGTTGTCCACGAGTAGGAAACATTTCTCTAATCTTCGCTACTATAGCATGGCTTGAGGGATAATAAAGCCTTTCGAGGCTTGATGCTGTGGGGGCAGGAGCGTCAGGTAACGTAAGTCTTGTTGGTGGTGCGGCTAGTTTTCTGGGGTCTATTGACTCAACAGTTGACGCAATAAGTTCTGCAGCGTACCCACAAGTCCTTGTCCCGCCATCAACCACTAATAGTCTTCCTGTCTTTAGAACTGATTTAATAATGAGTGCTGGGTCGAGAGGAGCAAGCACCCTAGTGTCGATAAGCTCGCCTGATAAACCACCAAAAGATAGCGTCTCTATAGCTTTTTGCGCAAGATAAGTAGAATATCCAGAGGCTACAATCGTAAAGTCTGTACCTGATATCTTAACTTGTGGACCCTCATTTTCTAATGACAAGAATCTCATAGGTGTAACTTTTTCTTGGATATCGTACAACCACCTGTCGTCTATAAATACGACAGGGTCATTACACATCACCGAAGCAATGAGAAGATCTCGTGCATCGGCAGGTGTTGTTGGCATGACAACTCGTAGACCTGGAACGTGTGCATACCATGCATGCAGTGCCTGAGAGTGCTGAGCCCCTTGTTCGCCACCTCTATTAATGATTGCCCTAATTGTCAATTTTGCTTGGGCCTGACCGCCAAACATATGAGACCATTTGGCAGCCTGATTGACCAATGCATCAGAAGCGTACATCATGAAGTCCATTCGCGGGTGGACAACTATTGGACGCATACCACTGATCGATGCACCCAATGCGGCTCCCGTGCAAGCAGCTTCAGCCACAGGGGTATCAATTACGCGTTGCGATCCATATTTCTTGTCAAGGTCCTTCATTGTGTTGCCAACGTACCATGGACTCCAAAGACCCTGGCCAATGATGAATACATCAGGGTATTTGTCTAGTAAATAGTCAAAAGCCGAATAGAGGGCTTGAGAGTATGTATGCAATACTGGTGACATGGTTTTATAGTTGATTTGTCGAGTAGACATATCTCGTTAGTGCGTCTGAGTCTGGATATGGATCGCTTAATGCTGTTTTCCAGGCGAAATCGAGCTGATTTTGAACTGATTTGCACATTTGGTCATAATCCGCATCAGTAATGACGCCAACTAATATCAATGAGTCTTTAAGCCTACGAATTGGGTCCCTTGTCCGCCATAGTTCAACCTCTGATTTACTTCTGCTGATGCCAACGTCAATGTCTTCTCTCCAATCTACGTGGCCATACCACCTATAAGTAAATGCCTCTATAAATCCTGGTCCATCTCCTTCTCGGGCCGCATGTACCAGTTTGGATGTAGCACTATACACTGCTGCAAAATTATTCCCGTCAACTATATGGGGCGTTATGCTATTTGCAGAAGCGAATCTTGCAGTCGAACTTAATGGCTGCCTCTGAGAAATGTGCATATGACTGGCGTAGAAATTATTTTCTACTATGAAGATAACCGGCTCTTTATTAATTGAAGCAAGATTGAGAGATTCGTGGACAACACCTTCTTCGCAAGCACCGTCGCCTAGATATGAAACAGAGACCCCATCAGAACCTTGCAATCTATTTGCCATTGCAGCACCAACAGCAATAGGGACGGTTCCTGCCACGATGGGGACCGAACCACAAAAACCTACAGATGCATCCCAAAGATGCATTGATCCTCCCATTCCGTTTGAGAGGCCAGTCTTTTTTCCCAAAACCTCAGCAAATAACCGTCTAGGATCAGTGCCGAGACCGAGAATGTGTGCGTGAGACCTGTGAGCCCCGAAAACTTGATCTGTATATCTTAAAGCAGCTGATACTCCTGTCGCAACTGCCTCTTGGCCCACAGCGAGATGAACTGGTCCGTTGACTATACCCTCTTGACGTGCACTTGCTAATATTCTCTCGACAGAGCGGATTCGGATCATTGAAGAGAGTGCCTTTACTAGCATCTGAGGATCAAAAGCCCCAACGTCTATCTGATCGGGCTGATCTAAGCTGTAATTCGAAAGCTTTAGATTGTTGTTCATATTCAAGTTTTACTACTTTTTGGCCACCAGTACAAACTTAAATGCCAATCTCTTGACTTTGATTAAGTCATCAAAACTTTTTGACATCAAAAAAGCAGCTTGTTCGCCAATTATAGCAGAAAGAGGCATGATTAACCAGGAGATACCTCCGAAAAACCAGCTCTCCAGCTCTCCAAAGCTCGCTGCATAATCTTCGATTAATCCCACTCTAGGCATTCGTGTAAGGGTGCTGACTGTCCTTCTTCCCAGTAGATAGTGTACGTATCTGTTAGCCACATATATTGGATTGTGATTAAGTGAATCAACACAAACAAAGTAACCACCAGGCTTCAATACTCGTAATATTTCGCCCATAACAACTTTATTGTCTCCGTAACTAAGGCCTCCCGCACATGCGACAACATCAAATGACTCTGATCGAAAGGGCAAGAATTCAAAGTCACAAGCTACGGTCTCAAGATTAAGTGGTGCTTTGAGTCTTTCTTTCAGGATTTCAAGAGATGATTCGCTAATATCAGATGCTATAAATAATTTTGAATACGTGCAAGGAATCTCAGAATGCAAACCCATTCCAGCACAAAGTTCAAGAGTAGTTGAGGATTTTGAGAGAACAGTCTTTAAGACTTCCTCATATTTGAGATAAGGTTCACGTAATGGAAGTGGAATACTGCCTGAGCCTGTAAGTTCATTGTAATTTGCAGTGGTCTCCGCTAAAGACGCTCTTTTATCATACCTGCTCTTCTCAGCGATCTTATCCCTAAGAGATTGTCTCATCTGAACCTCTGCTTAATTAGCGGTATGGATTCAATCATAGATGTCGCATTACTGTAATTATTTGAGTTGTCAAAATGATCAACATATGCTCGCCTGCAGTTAACTGCCATATTATTTCGTATATTCTTATTCAGCACAAGACTGGCAACACAATGTGCAAACTGAACTACATTATCAGTGCAAAACCCTAAATTGTATTGTTCAGTAAGTTGGTTTACCTCGCCTTGGACTGACGTAACAAAGGGTACTTCGTGGGCTATAGAGTCTACGATCTTGTTTGGGATATTAAGGTTGTAATTACTTATGTTTTTATACGGAACCAATGTGCAGCATGACATATTATATAAGGATGTGACTTCGGCGCCCGAGATCCATCCCGGAAACACAACACTGGGCTTTCCCGTAAACAAGTTCTTGACAGTATTCAAGTATTCACCGTCACCCGCTAGGACCAATAAAAATTTTAAGCTCAGCTGATCAAGAAAATCATAGGTATATAGAAAATAATCATAGTCGAATACAGACATAAACGAGCCAATAAATGTAAGAATATGCCCACTGTTGACTGAGACACCGTGGTTAATGCCCCAGTTTTTGGTGGAATTCTCAATAACATCAGTTGGATAGACACGTCGTGCCGAAGTTAATGGAATAACAAGACTTGATATTCTATTTTGAATGCCCGCATTGGTTGACATCCAGTCGATATAAGACTGAGTAGGAGCTGTGAAGACTGTCGCTAGTTTTAGTGTCCAAACTGAGATTAGTTTGTACGGGAATAGCAGTATTCTCAAAGCAATCCTCATGCCTAATGACTTTCCTTCCCAAATAAGGTCTGGCCACAAGTCTTTTACATCCAGAATCACAGGAATACCTCTTACTTTTGCCCATAACGTTGCTATAAATGCATACTCTAAAGGTGGTGATCCAATAAAACATACATGTGGGGAGCTAGATTCTTTCACAAGATATATCAGCAAATTAAAGGCTAGTACCGCATGGTCGAACAATCTAGCAAGACTTATATTTGAAAGGTAGCCAGGACTATCGATTAATGTGTACTGAAGGCTTTTTTCTTGAATATCTAATAATTGATGTTTCTTACGATGGACCTTCCTCTGATGATAGAATCTAGAAGAGAGAATTCGCACTTGATGGCCTCTCATTAGCAAGCTATCCGCAAGGTTCATACACCTCATTGCTCGCCGGTCCTCGTTATCAATATGAAGCGGCTCGCCAGTCTGGAATATCCAAATTATCATACTTTGTTACCTATAGTTTAATACGAGTATTATCTTAAATGCTTCCCTATCCAAGGGCGGCATATCTCCGTGTACTGCGCTTTGATCTGTAATGAAGACGTCTCCTACATCCCCAGTAAATTCAATGGCCTCACTTGAGGAGAATAAAGTCATGTCATACAAGTCTTGCCCCATGTCTGAACCAAACATGAAATTTGACAAAAGGGACAATGTCTTCCTTATATAGGCTTTATTAGAACCCGGAACCAAAACATATGGACCACTATCAGCACCAATCTCACATAGGTATAAAAAGACTTTATAGTGTGGAGACCTTAAAGTGTCACAGTGCAAACACCTTGGCCTGAATCCTTCCTTATATAGATAGAGTGAAGAGTGGCTAAACTTTACATGTTCAAGCATCTGGCTAGCCTCTACTTGATGTCGAAGCTGATCAACATAATCAGAAATGATATCTAACTCGTTTAGCGAAGACTTTTCAAGCTTGAACCTTTGAATGTCAGTAACATCTATCATGCCTTCGTCAATTCCGTCTGTCTCTCCACGGACTGAAACACCATCAGTTGATACTTGTGTTAAAAAGAAGTTATATAAACGATCGAATTCAAGGCGATTTATTTTGTTGCAAGAATAAGAAGCTATACGGCTGAAACCATACCTAGCCAAACTCTGTTGAGCTACACTTTTGTTTATTACTTGACTGGTTTGCACCTTGATTAAATGCGCAATAAACGACCGAAGGTAACGCCTTAATGTCACTGGCTTTGGCTCCTGCATAGGAATGTCTTATCTCTACGAATTGTATTACAAGCGCTACATGTTTTACACGGATTCATATTTTTAACATCCATTCTCAGTTTTTCATATGTCGTCGACTTCCAGATATCAAGAATACTTTTTTGATGAATACTTCCCATATTAAGATCTGAGAGTAAATCATAGCAGCAGGGAACAACTGTACCGTCAGATCTAACAGTGATTGTATCCTCTAAATGCTTACAACTATTTTTATATGGGCCATTAATTGCAGGGTCTCGTCTCGTGACTACTTCATACGAATCGTCAAGCTCCATTCTGGGCCACTGCATAGCCCATACAGTACGAAGAACCATGTCTTCCCCAAAGAAGTCATTTAACCACGAAGCGTCTGGTAGATCGGTAAATGGGTCAAGATCTGAATTTCGCTGATCTAAAAACTGTGTCGAAGATATCTCAACTGAGAGTTTCGAACGCTGACTCTTGATCTCTTTCATGAGTGTATTTACCCATAAAGCTACTTCTTGCGAGTTACTGCCCCGCCTTATAAGGTCAGACTGTTTAAATGAAGTCGAATCAATTGATATCTGTATCAAATCAAGCGCAGAGTTCGCGATCCTTTGAACTAAGTCTGATGAAAATAGCGAACCATTAGATACTGTCTTTATAAAGCTCTTTGGGAACCTTGCTCTTATTTCTGCCGCGAAAGTAAAGAAATCTTTGTTGAGGAATGGTTCGCCCCCATGATAAAGTACAAAAGTTTGTATATTAATGTTGTCTTTGTTCAGCTGCTCCATAAGCAAAGAAAAAGTGTTCATATCCATTAAACCTCTTTTCATCTTCATTGTCCCTGTAGGGCAATGCGAGCATCGCAGCGTACATGCACTAGCCGGCTCAATTCGCAAGACACGTGGAAATGGGTTCGTCATTTCTTTTCTGTGGAAAAATCAGCAGGGACTTCCGTTGTTTACTATATCAAAGGTAAATAATAATGCAAGCATCTATTTTATTTCACATCCTTCTAGAAGCCTAGCATGTAGATCGTTTTGTGCAGTTGCGAATTTGTGATTTCACCGATGTAGCCGACTACATGCGAATAATTTAACCCTCCGATTTCATGGAGTTGTTTTAGGATTCTGGTATCTTTGAAGCTGGGAGGGATAGATGTAACCACGCCAGCAAACATACCGATTGTCAAGTCTTGACAGGCCAATATTTTAGAACTGTAGCATAGAGTCTTGATTTCGAAGATTTCATCAAGCAGTTTAATTAACTGTTGCAACTCTCGAATAGGATACGGCAAATTATGGTAGTTGGCCATTCCTGAATATAATGTGTAATCCACAGAGTTATCCTGAAGATAATTTGCCTCTGAATGTTCCGGGGATAATCGAGTAATTCTGTGTCTTATCAGCTTTGAGAGCTTCCTTGTGTCTTCAACAAAAACTTTTATTATGTTAAAACCTAGCGTAAGAGCCGTACGAAACTCTGTGGCATGAATGGCATTCATCCAATTACTGCTCGCGCAATCAGTTAGTATGTTGACTTCGGCATTTACTGCAATCAATTCGTGTGGGCATTCGGATGCTCCTTCATCAGCATTATTAAACCTATTGGCGCAATAAAAATGTACATATGCCTCAGATCCTATTATTGAGCTAATACTTTCTTGACAAGGACCCTTCCCAGGATATTTTGTTTGAGACCTCTTTATGAAGAATAGGGGAGAAAGCCATTGCGAATATATTGAATTGTTGAATCTTCTGAGACCACTTTGCTGGTAGCCATTTTCAGGGGCTTTGGGTAGTGTGATCAACATCATACATTTACATAGTAACTATGAATAGTTTCAATGCTCATGGTGCTGTGCAAATCTTAATCAAATGTGCTCTGAGTGTTATACAGGCAAAGTCCTTCGACTGCGGATTTTAAACAAGTCGACCGACCTGGTAATGGCAATGGCACAAGATGAATGGAAGAGAGGCTAGTAATTTGAATTAGCTTGAAAGATAAAATACTCATAACAGTTAATTTTTCAGTAAGACCAATAAACTGCCGTTTACCTCGTAGTAAACCTATTGGTCGTGACTGCCTTAATCGCTGTTATTGACTAAGTAACCTCTAACGGAAATACTCATCATTAGATTGCTAATAGAGGCATGAATCAAGTTCTGCTACACTTGCAAGAGATAATTAATTAACTGCGGGAAGCTTTTGTTAGTTTTTCCACTTTCCAGCTGACCATATATACAGAGTCTTACTTTATCTGTTGATCTTTCATGTTAACATGCAGTCGCTGATCAACTGGCGATAATACACTCTAATCTATAAATAGAAGGTGCTATGCATAATGCCTTTAGTCAAAACAATAAGAAATACGGAGTGTTCATTGTTTGTAAACTAGAACTTTTCGAGAGAAGGCCAACATTTGTTGGAGCTCCGCCTTAAAGATTTCACTTGAAATAGTCTGATGTTGCAAGATCATGCTTGCGGTATTAGGTGGATGCTAATCTTTGAATGCGTCCCATGAGATCACCCCGGAACGTTTGACCCAGGCAGAGACAACCAAGCAGCATCTCAAAGTCGATACAGGATATACGACTGAAAGGCATTAATTTCATGATCATCATAGATCCAGCAGCCATAACTTGTCTAGTATAAATAACTAGTTCTGCAGATATAGCGAAGGCAATGGTTAATCAGAGTTATTGGTTTACGATTTGTCATCACTCAGTTAGTAGCCTCGCGGAAACTCTTTAGAGAACTTATTTACTGGACGCAGGCCCCATAACTGACCCAGTCCTAATGATATCTTCCCAACGGCCCAGACTCGGCCAGGAGAAGCCTCGCGAGGTGCAAGTGAGATTCTCGTCAGTACTTCATACACAAGCTTCGCTTGCTAAGTAGCTCCTCAGCAAGCGCCATGCCCTCGCTGATGTTTACATGGTTTGGAGCAGTCAGCCCCGACCTACACCGCTGGAACCAGCTCTACTGCAGGATGATGGCCACTGAAGCGAAACGCCAGAGGAACTCGAGCAAGAAATCATCCGTTTCACAATGTTTCTTGTTGATAAAGAGCTCGACAAGGCCATGCACAAGTAGTTGGCCGAGGTTAGCTGATGCGCTTAGAGCGATGCCGTAGAGCCGTGTGTATTCTCTATGTTCGATTCCGGGTATCCCACGCCGTTCGTTCCGTTTGGCCGGCCAGAACAGCAAAACCCATCGTCGACCGATAGCTTTCACAGCGACTGAGGTGCATAAGTTGAGCCGGTGCATCCTTGAACTTGCACGGCGTCATGTTCTCTTGGCCCGGTCCCTTTTGTATCGGCAGGTCAGTCTCGCCCATTTAGTGTAAATCATATGAGGGTGTAAATGGTTACGCGGGAGGAGGTGCCTCAAAGGCTCCTCCCGTGCCGTCGTAATTGGTCAAGGTCTTCCGGGGACAAGCGGAGCTGCTGCAGGCCGTGATTCCCATCCACGTCTAGTCGATAAACTTTCATTTGGATCAAACCATGAATGATCGAATCCTCAATTTCCTCAATGTCGTCAACGACTATATCCGTCGTTGCCTGGCGTTTAGATTGAGCAGGCGCTGTAGGCCTGTTGGGGTGATCGATACGATCGAAGAGTTGCTCAAGCTCTAGCCACCATCCTCTCACTTGTGTGTAGACAACGGCCTGGATTAGAATGCCAACACCTTACAGGAGTGGTGAGCCAGCAGCCGTTGCAACACGGCCTAAATCGCGCCAGGTCCACCATGAGAATACCGATTAGTCCATCATTAACAGCCGCTTCAGGGACTAATATCTGAATATCTAGCTGTTCACAGCTATACAGCAAGCCATGCTGAAGGCAAAGCAACCCTGTTTCTAATACATACTTCCAACCAGTACCCAGCGCTTGAGGGGTGTAGGACCCTCGAGATCATCAAGCAATGGGAAGCTGACTGACAACACACCAGGTCTCAGAAGAGCTGGAACAGTAGAGAGTCTTATCATACCTGCGGCCATAACTAAATAGTATAACTTAAAATGCGACAACTCTATACCTCATAAATACTAGATTGACTGGTAATATAAACCAATTGTCAAATGCTGGACCTTTCGCTGCCAATAGTCAATCTGTGTATTTCCCACATAAGCAAGGCTCCATTCAAATTACATAGCAGATAATACAGCAAACAGGCAACCAGAGCTGCGATCCCTTCTTCGAGACGAAATCCTCTTACCAATAATAGCATTCCGATACACAAAAGTAAAGAGACAAAGCCGATCTGCTGCAATTTAGACCCGTCTGTCAACCTAAAAAGTATTTCATTTGCGAAAGTGGGTGTACTCTGGATTAGAAAAGATGAACCCGCCAAAGTCGCAGCAGCAAGCAATTGAATTCTTGATAACTCAACGTTTTTATCTCCAATGGAAAGCATGAAAACGAACGGGAGAATGGAAATGCCTATAGAGGCCAGATGAGCCACAACAAGAAAGTTTCTAGTATGTTCAGTATTGCGATAGCCGGTAAAAAAAGCTGCTCTGGCCTTAACTAAAACGGTATCAAATATAAGCACAACGAGAGAGATTATGTAATTGAAAATGTAAAAAGCTCCAAATATGCTCCCCGGAAGCATTGGTACTAATAGCCTGTCAGAATAACCGAAGATCGTTGGAAATACTTGTTTAACAGCAATCTTACCTGAACTAGTTAAAGTAGTCCAGTAGCCATGCATCAAAGCACTAGTGTCAATTTTTTTCCGCGTTAACATGAGCCATGATACCCATAAAGAGCCTCTCCCGGCAATCCAAAGGCCCAAGCATGCTCGGAGGAAAGCCAATGCCATAATATTTCTAATGACAAATATAGCTAATACATCCGCCAAAAAAAAGGAACAAAACCTCAGTGCCTGAAACTCGTACCACTTCTTCTCCCCCTTAAAGAATAATAGAAAGCGCTGATACTCATCAGTTGCGGTTAATGAAATGAGTAGAAGTCCTACCGTCAAGAGCCCTGCTGGATTCCCGATACGGAAATAACTGGCACCGCCGGCTAACAATACGAGTAAAAAAACCAGTAGGTTAACAACTATTATTCTCCAGACATAGAAAAGAGTCTCTCTCGCTATTGCAAAACGAGACTTAGACTCCCTTAACTGTTGGTAGTAGTACTGTCCCGAATCATAGGCGCTACATGCCATCAGTACCTGCAAGAAGAATAAAATCGAGGCAAGATTATTCATGCTCAAGGTTTGCGCATTTATTCTCAACATTGAAAGCGCTAAAAGGTTGTTTAGCCCAAGTACCGCCCTCAATAAGGTCTTCACTATTACGTTCATTTGATTAAATCAAAACAAACCTGAGACTTTGCAAGTCAGCACGTATCTCTCCCTTGCTATCAATGGAGGCAAGAAGCAGTCAATAAGACATAGGAGTCATCTCTTCCATGATCAGGACAACACAGACCAATTCAGCGGCGTTCCCTTTTTCAGATCCGAGTTGACGCGACGCCCAAGCAAAGCTTCATAGAACTGCGGTGGCAAGCCAAGTCCTGGGCGAACACATCGTATGTTCTTGCGGGTCAAAATCTCTCCCACACGCACGTCCTCGGCGATATAGATGGAACGCCGAAACTGCAAAGAATTTTGCTCTGAAATAGTAGCGCCATACAACACAGATCCCAGAGAATACCATGCGCGCTCTGTTTCGACGACCAGGTTGGCGAATTCCTCGGCTTCCAAGGAGAAAGAACTATCAACACCGCCATCGGAACGTGCCAACGTGAAATGCTTCTCCACAACGGTGGCTCCAAGAGCAACAGCAGCCACGGCAACACCAACGCCCATGGTGTGATCACTCAAGCCAACCTCGCATCCGAACAACTCACGAAGGTGGGGGATGGTGCGTATGTTGGAGTTTTGGGGGCTGGCGGGGTAAGTGCTAGTGCATTTAAGCAAGATCAGTTGACTACAGCCAGCTTCTCGAGCAGCATCCACCGCCTGCTCAAGTTCACCAAGGCTGGCCAACCCGGTGGAAATAATCAGCGGCTTACCGGTCGCAGCCGCTTTACGTATCAGCGGGAGATGATTGTTCTCAAAGCTTGCAATCTTGTAAGCCGGTACTTCAAGCTCTTCCAGAAAATCAACCGCACTCTCATCAAAAGGTGAACTAAAGCAAAGCATACCGCGCTGCTGCGCCCGTTCCATAATAGGCGCGTGCCATGCCCAGGGAGTGTATGCATTTGCATAAAGATCATGCAAATTCTGGCCTGCCCAGAGGCTTCCCTGATCACGAATCTCAAAATCGCCACCGCGAACGTTAAGCGTGATCGTGTCGGCGGTATAGGTCTGAAGCTTGAGGGCATGAGCTCCGGCCTTGGCTGCCGCATCCACGATAGCGAGGGCCCGATCCAGATTCTGGTTATGGTTGCCGCTCATTTCTGCAATCACCAGTGGCGGGTGATCGCGACCGACATAGCGGTCTCCGATATGAATCGATGAAGACATCAAGATAACAACCTCATGGTTCGACAATAGCGGTACTGGCAAAGCATCGGACGCCCGGCCGAGGTGGTAGACCTTCAAGGAAGCCAGCCTGCAAAAAGGCACGGCAACTGGCAAGATTCTCCGCAAGCACCTCGCCATATGCTTCAGAGCTGATACCCCAACGACGCGCCAGCTCCTTGAGCCCCAGCTGCAGGAGGAGAGATGCAAGACCCCTACCTCGCGCCAGACGATCAAGGGAAAAACTGATCACAGCACGGGGATCGGCCACGGTCAATCGCTCGAAGCGAATCTGACCAAGCGGTAAGCCATCACCGTCCTCCAGCACCAGCAGCAATGCCAAGGGCGAGCTTAGACGCCCTGTGAACCAGCGGCAATGCTGCGCTGGGGTGAACGGATCGCTGTTAAAACTCTGACTACGCACCTGCGGATCGCTGGCCCACCAGTAGTAAAGCCAGAGATCAGCTGACCCAGCGGAACGCAAACGCAACTCTGCCCTGGGCCCCAGCAAGGCGGCTGTCACTCGAGAGACACCACGGCCATCACCTAACTGGAGACAAGCCTTACTCATGACCTGGAGGGCATCAGGTGCGTTGAGAAGCTCGAGAAGGGCCTCTTGCAGGATGGCAACTGGATCCGACGCAGCCTTTAGATTCAAGCAGCGCGCCACACCAGCAGCTTCGAGAGCGCGGGCACCTTGCACCTGGTTGTCCGCCACCGGCACCACCAGGCTGGGCAATCCAAGGCAGGTGCGCTCCCAACTGGCGGTGCCGGCTGCACCCAGGGCTACGTCCGCGCGAGCAATCAGACCGGCCAGAGAGGGCAGCGCAACATGCAGGTTGGTGTTCGGGCGCTGGGTGACTCGTCTCTTCAGATCAACAAAATGAGGCGCTGCAGTGCCCAGAACAACATCTACAGCGAGATGCCGTAACTGCGGATGGCTAAGAGCATCGAGAGCAACCGCAGAATAGTTAGCGGCATCCGTGCCTCCAAAAAACACCAACACACGGTCAATCTGAACGCGAGAAGGCACCAGAGGCTGAAGCTCAGCATAAAGAAGATCGAGAAGAGCGTAAGAAGGCCCTAGCAGAGGGATGCAATCGCCAGGCAGTAGATCCCGATAGGGGTTCGCGGCAATAGGATCCAGTCTGTTAGCATCAATTAGCACACTAGCCTGATGAGATCGATCCGCCAAATCATCCAACACAAGAATCTTTGGTGCTGTGCCATGGGCCATTTGCAGCCCCTCTAGGAGCCATTGCTGCCAGCAAGCTGCAAGCCCGTAATGATCGACCACCAGCCATGCAGGGGGCGGAAGCTGAGTTTGATCCAGCAAAACCGCTAGGCATTCTTTGGCGTCCTGCTCTTCCGGCAGACCTAACCAGGAGGAGTAGAGGTTGCGGCCGCTCAAGATCAAATCGTCTTTCTCAAGGCCTGCAGGGACCGGGGGAAAAGCTGGAAGCAGCAAAACCCGGAACTCCTGCGACAGCAACGCAGTCAGATCGCCAGGCTGAGGCCTACATAGAAAAACAATCTCGGCCCCACGACGATAAAGGGCACGTGCCAAAGCGCGACAGCGCATCACATGACCAGTGCCGATCTGTAAGGACGCATCGCAACGGAAAACAACAAAAGTGGAGATCGCCTTCAATTTCAGCCCTGATCTAAATTATAAATCAGCTCGTGGAGCAACTCGGCCTGCCGCCAATCCTCTTCGGTATCCACATCCTGTACGCGCCATCGAGGCAGGATCAATGGAACATTACCGTGTGAAAATTGAGGCCGTTCAAGCCACTGCGTGCGATCGGCCCAATAGAATTGACCGGCATCGTGGTAGGTCTCAGGCAGATCCTGGCTGCGCATATGATAACAGTCAGGCTGAAGCATCTCAGCATGCCCGTCAGCATTAATCACAAAACCACGCTGAATGGGGAAAGGGTATGTAGCCGCGGCAAACACTGGCCTTGATGGATTCTGTGCCAGCCATAGAGCATGGCCTGACAGTAGATCTTCCGGGCGTACGAACGGAGCAGTTGCATAAAGGCAGCAAACCAACAAATGGGTGCTAGCTCCAAGAGCAAGCTGTTCAATTGCATGAACAACAACATCGGTGGTGCCAGCGAAATCGTCAGCCAAGGCAGCCGGACGCAAGAACGGCACAGAGGCTCCACTATCGATAGCCACAGTAGCAATCTCATGGTCATCGGTGCTAACCACAACTTGATCAAAGCAACAAGAGGCCAATGCGGCCTGGATTGACCAAGCGATCATCGGCTGCCCGCGAAAGGGGCGAACGTTCTTGCGGGGAATCCGTCTACTGCCTCCGCGTGCTGGAATAACACAGATAGCTTTCATGAAGACGAGCTAGAGAACACGAAGAATGAGCAATTCTAATTAATCATCAAACCGATAGCTAGCGTCTGCAAAATACAGCCGGGTCAATTGGAATGTGGCGAGCGCATCCCAGGGGCAAACAAAACTCAACAATGAGCCGCCAATCCGGATGTGCGATCTTTACCCTCAAAGCCTGCAATTAAAGGAAAGCATGGATTCTAGCCAAACTTAATGTAGAGCCGCCAAGGGAAACTGCAAAGCAAGGCTATATCATTAAGTGTTTCAATAATGTTACTGCTTGCCGACGGGATATCTCTTCTCAACAAGCTGAGGAAGTTACTTTCGAAAGAAAAATCCTCGCTGGCCGAACTTTTTACTGATGGACGTAAAGAATCTAAATGATTTAAAGGCTCCGGGCCCAAGAATGGTCAGATCCAGATAATAAGCCGATTGCGCAATAAGAACCTGGCTCACCCAAGGGTTTTACAAGGAACACTAGAGACCCCTAAAACTTTTTATTTCCTTTCAGGAAGGGCAAATAAATCAGACTGCTAGAAACATCGTGAGAAGGAGAATACCGAATAGGCAATACAATGAAATCCTGAACTAACAAGCTCTAACTTCGAACTAGAATGATGATGAAGAACGTACGCAAGTCCTAAGGACGGCGCATCGCAATCCCCTTCGATTCACAATGGCTGCGAATAGTCGCAGGGGTTTCTTGCGTAAGAGCGAAGATAGATCCGGCAACAACCCCTTGCACAGCAGGGCTCACTAGAGCAGCGCTGAAATGCTCAGAAACGCCAGCGCCACCAGCCATCAACAACGGGACAGATATCCTTCTATTCTGGAGTATACTCAACAGCGATACATCGAGCCCCTGCAGGCTACCGTCTCTATCCACATTATATAGCAACACCTCACCAGCACCAGACGCAACAGCAGCCTGTAAAACATCAAGTAAAGGTTGATCTTGCATCAGCTTATCAGCCCGAAAATCCCACAATAAGGGAACATCGCTGTCAACACTACGCCGGTAAGGTAAGCAAACGCCAGTGCTCTGAGATCCAACGAGGCCAGCGACATCAGACACAACAGAAGCGTTATCTACAAATGCAGAAGTGAGATAAATCTTGTCAAATCCAGCGTTTATACACATAGCAGCATCTTCAGCAGAAGAGATGCCACCTGCATAGGCAATAGGAATATCAACTTCCTTACGGACAAGAGATAGCAATCGCTGGGGACAAACGAATGAAGATGCACCCGCAAGATCAGTATTTATAACTAGAATTTCATCGCAATTACGGCGTACGTGTAAGCGTAACTGCTGCGTCAGCGCACCCACCGTTCGCCATGGCATAAATTGCTGAGAAAGAGATACATTGGTCCCCCCCCGAAGAAGAATCGATGGGATAATTCGTTTTTTCATATACTTAAAACATGGTCGAGCAACTTATAACCAGCGGAGCCACTTTTTTCGGGATGAAACTGGAAGCCAATTACGCTGCCTAGACTAATAGCAGCCGCTAGATGCCCACTGGGATGCTCAAACGAGGCAATAATTGCATCACAAGCCGACGGCTTGGCAACAAAGGAATGAACAAAATAGAAATCTGAGGAAGAAACACCAGATGGCAAACCCAATGGTGCAACAATTGGATGCAAGCACTCTGGCAGAACAAGAGAGTTCCAACCGATATGAGGTACAGAGAAAAATGGGTCTGCAGGGATAAGATCACATATTCCAGGAATCAAGCCAAGCCCATCAACACCAGGACTTTCAGAACTGGCATTAAGCAACATCTGCATGCCTAAGCAAATACCGATCACACGCCCCCCAGCGCTAGCATGCCTAAAAATCACCGACGCCAAGTCAGTTTCCTGCAGAAAATCCATTCCCTGCCGAAATGTACCCACTCCTGGCAATATTAATATGTCGGAGACAGAGGGAGAATCTACACAAGATAGTATTTGGTATTCATGTGACGATACACGCAGATAACGCTCCAAGCTGTAGAAGTTGCAGAAGGGGAAATTGACAACTTTAATAACCACTGTATGCTAAGTTAAGGTTGATAGATATTATTGTAGTCACCAATCAGCCGTGGCGATCCATCCGAGCGCCTTACAAGAGCACCTTGAGAATCCTGCTCAAATAGATCATAGTTTGTATAATCATCACAGACAGAATTAAATTCGTCTAGGGTAATAGAATACTCCCCAAGTATATCAACAAGATTCTTGTCCATATAAACAGAGGGGTATAGTCCATCGTTGTCATTTACAAGACGAATAGCATCTTCGCGAGTTAGCAAATTACGGCGGATCAAATTGCAAGCAACGTCAGTCGCACGGCTAAATCCAAATTTAAGGTATTTCTGATAGTCGTGAATGCCGTGCACGTAGTTGTCTAGATTTTCATAATTTGCGATCGTGCCAAGAATATTCTTGTGATAAGTCTCAAATCCCAGCGACTGCGAAATCACATAATTTGAGATTCCATTCCAAGGAAAATAATTATCAAGATAAATTCCTTTTAGACCTAGAGATTCCACCTCCTGTGGATCGGGGTATTCATAAAGATAAAGATCAGATGGCCTTACTCCTGGAATTGAGGTAAGGTCAGATACTCTTAACCCATTTAGAGAGCCGTATTCTTCTAGAACTCTACGATCAAAATACTTTAACGTTGCATCTTCAGGCCGTCCTGCTCCATATTCGCGTTGAGGACATTCACCCCATACGATAACTGGTATTTGAAACAAGACGGCGGCACGAACTGGAATAGTATATATCAGAAGATGTTCGGGCCACTGAATATCGCCAACATTAAAGAAAGCATGCTTATTGATTAACCTACGGACATCTCGGTTAACTGAAAACTCGACGTAGTCACAACGAAGTGATTTCAAATTCTCAATATTCTTACGCCCTAGAGGTGTGAGCTGATCGGTTGGAGCGGTTATACAGAGAGGGTTGAAGCCTTCCTGAAGCAATCGCCAAACTTGATAAGTGCTGTCCTTGCCACCTGAAACAGGAACTATGCAGTCATATTGAGGATTTTTCTTATTAGCGCGTAAAATTTCGGCAAATACTTTAGGACCATTCGACCAATCGTATTTGGAACGGCGATCATACGCTAGACATGCACCACATACGCCATCTTCAAACCAGAGATCGGGCTTTGTTGAAGGGTAAAGACACCGGCGGCAATAAGTGATCATAGATTGATCTTGTAAACAGCTTGGATCTTGTAGCCAAGACCAGACTTTTCAATTAAGTCTGGCGACAGGAACTGAGCAGAGAAAGGAGTCTTAGGAGTCGATAAATATGGATCTTGCTCATAGCTAAGATAATTGCTCAAAGCATGCGATTCCGATATCACACTTTGTCTGCCGACTAGGGTATAACCCGACTTCTCAAAGGCCATATCTAGACTGTGCGCGCTAAAAAGGGTTAGATGCTCGATCCCATCAAACATATTACAAGTTTCTCTTAGTACCCTAGCCGCGAGGGAATCACTAGTTGGGACTTGGACGAAAACTAATCCAGAAGAACTTAAGTGGGATCTGAGGTGCTTGAGATACGATATAGGTTCAGGAATATGCTCAAGCACATCCCAAAGTGTGACGACGCTGAAATCTAATTGAATTGGAAGGTCGTCGATTGTACGCCCCAAAATATTTAGGCCTAGATCAGCTGCATAAGCCGCTTCTAGCTTATTAGGCTCTAGTCCATATGTATCATAACCTCTCTCACTCGCTATTTTGAGAAAGTATCCACTTGAGCATCCAATATCTAGAAGTTTTCCATGGCTGCTAGGACCACCTATCAAGTCTAATCCCTTATTGTATATTCTACCATAAAAATCATTTTCATTTTGATGCCAATCAAGACTTGATGTGGGGTAGCCTGCATAGAACTCTATAAGGCGAACTTGCTTTAATGGGTTTGCTAAGTAGATGTGATTGCAACTTGGGCAATGGCAATACTGTCCATTGTTCTTAGTAAAAAGAGGCCGGGTTGGAGCTTTGCCACAGGTCGGGCAATTTGAATGATCGTAATCTGTATCAGGTTTAATATGACTTAGGAAATCTTGCGTATAGTCAGCGGACTTACTGAGCTGCTGTTGCCTTGCTTGATGAAGCTGAAGCTGGTCTTTTGTGTCGATTGTCATGCGAATGTGATTGAGGAGTGCGTGACGCGATAAAATGCTGATGGATATCAAGCAGTTACATAAATGCCTAAAAAGCTTTCGGAAGCTAGCGCTCCATAACTGCCTGCGACGATCTTTTTAATAACATACCGTAGTCTCCATCAGCTTGCAAGTAGCCGAGACAAAACATTCACTACCCACTGCTGCTCATGGGCCTGCAGTCCTGGATACAACGGCAAGCTAATAGCGTTACAAGCATAAGCTTCGGCCTCAGGAAAATCACCTTCTGCAAAACCATACCGCCGATAAAAGGGCTGAAGATGGACAGGAGTATAGTGGAGTTGTACACCAATTCCGGCGGCTCGCAGGCCCTCGAAAACGTAGCGATGATATGTTGGCTCTCTCGAATGTAGGCGTATTACCGCAAGGTGAACTGCAGAGCGCATAGTGGAAGGTATATCCAGTAATGTAACGGGTAAGCAGTCGAGTAGCTGCCTATAGTTGTCTAGCAAACGTTGGCGTTCACTCACGATAGCCTCCAGACGCTCCAACTGGCTTAGGCCAAGAGCCGCCTGCAGATCAGTCAGTCGGTAATTGAAACCCAAGGACTGCTGTTCATAGCTCCAAGGTCCAGGGGGCGGCAGCTCAAATCGAGCTTCATCCTTGATTATGCCATGACTTCGCAGATCCGCCATCCGCTGAGCGAGAAGGGGATTGTTGGTAGTTGCAAGACCACCTTCGGCGGTCGTGATGATCTTCACCGGGTGGAAACTGAACACACTGATGGCGCTGTAACGGCAGTTGCCCACAGGCTCGTCTTGATATTGAGCACCTATTGCGTGGCTGGCATCCTCAACAACGGCAACCCCATAGCGTTGGGCTAGGCCACCAATAGCAGCCATGTCGCAGCTAGTACCACAGAGATGCACAGCGACGATAACCTTAGGCAGCGTTCTATTCTTGGCAGCCTGCTCAAGCTTGTACTCAAGGTTCACCACACTCATCAAAGCCGTGGCGGGATCGATATCCACAAAGTCAACCTCAGCACCGCAGTAGCGGCCACAATTAGCCGAAGCCACAAACGTGATTGGAGTTGTCCAGAGTCGATCACCCGGTCCGAGGCCCAGTGCCAAACAGGCCAGATGCAGGGCACTAGTAGCACTGTTCACCGCCACTCCATATCGCGCGTTCACCTTGGCGGCCACTGCCTGCTCGAAGGCAGGAACCAATGGGCCTTGGGTGAGGTAGGGGCTGCGCAGTACTTCGACTACTGCAGCGATGTCGGCTTCGGTGATCGATTGACGGCCATAGGGGATGAATGCTTGTCGGTCGCTGCTCATACCGGCACAAAGGAGGGGTCCACATGCTCACGGATTAAGGCCCGCAGCTGCTCCACGCTGAGGAATTCTGGGTTAGAGCCCGAGTCGTAGGCAAAACCCAGTGGCACGGGATTGCTTTGCAAACCAACCTGCCGGTAAGACCCCTGCAGAAAGCTATCGCTGGGCAGGATCGCGTAGTAAGCGCCTCGGTCGATAGTGGTGAAACTGTCAGAAGCGGTGATCATCTCCTCGTGGAGTTTTTCGCCTGGACGGATGCCCATGATCGTCTTTTTGCAGCTGGGTCCGATTGCCTCAGCTACATCAATAATTCGATAACTAGGAATCTTGGGTACAAAAAGCTCTCCGCCTAGGGCATGCTCTAGAGACCAGAGCACCATGCTCACTCCTTCACTCAACGAGATATTAAAGCGCGTCATCGCCGGGTCGGTGATCGGAAGTTCCCCAGATTTTGCCTTCTCCAAAAATAAGGGAATCACCGATCCACGCGAGCCCATTACGTTGCCATAGCGCACCACCGAGAAACTCAGATCGCGGTCGCCCTTGATATTGTTTGCGGCAATGAACAACTTATCAGAGCACAGCTTGGTGGCGCCATAAAGATTGATCGGTGCCGCTGCCTTATCAGTGCTCAGCGCCACCACTCGCCGCACATCGGCATCGAGGCATGCCTGGACAACGTTCTCGGCACCAATCACATTGGTGTTAATGAATTCAATGGGATTGTATTCTGCCGCTGGCACCTGCTTGAGAGCAGCAGCATGCACCACCGTATCGATACCTTCCAGAGCCCGCCGAAGGCGGTCGCGGTCGCGTATGTCGCCGATGAAGAAGCGAAGCTGAGGAAACTGGCTACTTGGGAAGATTTGCTGCAATTCCCATTGTTTTAACTCATCACGGCTATATATTACTAGCCGCTGTATTTCCGGGAATAGCTTAAGGGTTTCGGCGATAAAAGCTTTGCCAAAGCTTCCCGTTCCACCCGTGAGAAGTATTCTAGAACTAGAGTTGAATGTCATACAGCAATTAAAGCGGTAACGGTCAGGGTTGGGCTGGCAGAATTAGCTTAGGAGGCCCGTCAACCGAAGCCCTCCTTTGCGAAAGCCTAATTACCCGATGAAAGCTCAGCAGCGCGCCGAGTAGATGAGCAATCATGATAACAGTTGACGATTAAGCAAGTGAATTACCAGCCTCCGCCTCTGATTCGTCTGTGACGGTATCGAGAGCAATGGTACCTTCATCAAGCATAAGGGCGCTCGACTTTTTGTAAATCGCCCGAGCAATGCCAATCCTCCTCGTTTGACCTCCATTGGGGGAAGAACGGCATACTCTCTTTCAGGGGAATCTGCTGAACCAAGGCCTATAGCTCTGTGGTTCAAGGGTAGTATATTCAGTCTTTCGTATGTGAGTCCTGGAATTAGCAACGTCTGTAGCATCCTCTGAGTTCTAGGCACATCGCTATTGACGGTGTACTCCCAGCTTTCAAAACTGACCGCCACATGGCTCTGGGCGCCGAGTTTGTAGATCTCATCCGGCTGCACCTGCTGAATGATCCGGATCAGGTTGGTGCTGTCGGTGTCTTCACTGTAGTGGAGGGTGAGCCTGGGATTGCTCTCATGCGGGTCCTGGTAGAGGTGATCGATCGGGCTGGCGTTAAACGCTAAGGGGCGCCACTTGATCCCATGCACCTGGTGGCCCTTCTCCAGTAGGAGCTCCGGCAGGTAGCTGCCGTCCTGCCCCGTGATGCTGGTGATCAGAACGGTTTTGGGCAGGGGTGAAGGCATGGGGGTCTTCGGAAATGGTGTTACGTGGTCACTGGTTCCCGAGAACACAGTCAAGCGGCTCAAACGGCTCTAGCCGTTGGAATTGGCCTGCTGCCATCTCCAACCGTCATGGCAGATGTCATCGAGAGTAAGCCTGGTTTGCCAGGCAATCTGGTGTTTGGCCTCAGTGGGGTCGGCCACTGTGATCGCAGCATCGCCGCTGCGCCGATCCGCGATCACATGAGGGATCAATTGGCCGAAGGCCTTGATTACCTCGAGGACGGTGTGCCCCTGCCCGCTGGCGAGATTGAGCTGCAGCAGGCGATTGCCGCCGGCCAGCAATGTGCTAAAGGCAGCAAGATGCCTTTTCGCCAGGTCCATCACATAGATAGATCCCACACCCCGCTGCCATCGGAGGTACGCCAGTCGCCACCAAACACCGGCACCTGCTCACGTCTGCCCACGATCACCTGGCTAATGAAAGGAATAAGATTACTGGGGAAGCCATTGGCGTCTTCACTGATGCGGCAGCTCGGATGAGCGCCTAACGAGTTTTAAGTAAAGCAGGCAGGCGATGCGCCAACCCGCCTCGCTGGCGGCTACATCACAAAGCATCTGCTCCACCGCTGCTTTGGTGTAGCCGTAGGAATTGATCGGTTAGATCGGAGCGCTTTCCACGATGGGCAACGACTCATGGTAGCCGTAGAGAGTGGCGCTGCTGCTGAACACCAGCGTGCGGCAGCCGTGGGCGCTCATGGCCTCCAGTAGGAATTGGCTGCCGCACACATTCACATCCCAGTAGCGCAGCGGTTCGGCCACTGATTCCCCCACGACCTTGAGGCCAGAGAAATCAATCACCGCTCTACTCCTGCACCTGTGGAGGCAGCTGCTGCAAAGGCACGTTCTAGATCGGCACGGCGGCGAATATCGCCTTCAATCACCTGTAAACGGCCCTCGGCTCAAGGCCCAGCCAGCTCCACTACACGCCGCAGCACTTTCGGGGAGCTGTTGGCGTAGTTGTCGAGGACGACCAGCTCATGGCCCGCCTCCAGCAGCACCAGGCAGGTGTGACTGCCGATGAAGCCTGCGCCACCGGTGAGCAGGATTTTGGTCATGGTTCGGCTCACTCCAGAGTGACGCTCTTGGCAAGATTCCGGGGTTGATCCACGCCCAAGCTGCGATGCGCGGCGATGTGAGAGCTGAGCAGCTGCATCGGGATCACCTTCAGCAGCGGGCTCAGCGATTCATCCACCACTGGCACCGGTAGCAAGGTGCCGAACACCTCCGCATCGGCGCACTCCAGGGCCACTCTGATCAGTTGGGCATCGCGGGCTTTGGCTTCCTGGGCATTGCTGAGCACCTTGTCGAGCACCGTGCCCGGCACCGCGATCGACACCACAGGCACCCGCGCATCCAGCAGCGCGATCGGCCCGTGCTTCATCTCGCCGGCCGAATAGCCCTCCGCGTGGATGTAGCTGATCTCCTTGAGCTTCAGCGCACCCTCAGGAGCGATCGGGTAGTTGATGCCCCGCCCCAGGCAGATCCCGTCCTGCATGTCGGCGAACAGGTGCGCCAGCTGCTCAGAGCGGAGGTCGTGGTCATCCACGAGCACCCGCAGTTGTTCAGGCAAGGCCCGCAGACCAGCAGCCAGCTGGCACAGCTGCTCAGGAACATGGCCCGTGGCACCGCCGCCATGGTGTTTAGCGAAGGCCAGCGCCAAGCCATAGAGGGCCAGCAGATGGCCCAGGAAGGTCTTGGTGGCCGCCACGCCCAACTCAATACCGGCACCGGTGTTCAGGATCTGATGCACCAGCCGCCCCAGGGAGCTCTCCGGCCAGTTGGTGATCCACAGCAGCTGTGGCGCATAGGCCGGATTCGCCACCGCCCCCCGGCGATCCTGCTCCATCGCCAGCGCCCCCGGCGTGTCGGCCGTCTCACCGGATTGGGTCACAACGAGCGTGAGCCTGTTCGTGCTCAGCGGCAGCGGTGCATAACGAAACTCGCTGGCATAGAACACGCTGGTTGGAATCCCCGCCAACTGCTCCAGCAGAGAGGCACCCACCTGCGCCGCATGGCGTCTGGTACTGCGAGCCAGGATCTCGATCCGCTCCGCGCCCTCATACACGCTTTCATCGAGGGGTAAGGCAACCAGCGACCCGGCATGCGGCGCAGCTCCGGGTTCGCTCTCCGGAAGATGAGGCGCCGCCCACAGCGCCACCGTTTCCGGTAGCTCGTGGATCTCCTTGAGCATGAAGTGGCGGAAGCTGTGTTTATCCGCCACGTGTTCCGTACCGCTCAGCAGCGTGGGGGTGCGTTGCACAGGATCACCGGCTGCGTCGTAGAGCTCAAGGCCCAGGGGCGTCAGCTGCGCCACCTCGCCATCTTCTAGACGCAGGATCGTGCGGGTGAACTCAGCTAGCACCGGGGTTTCGCTGGCGCAGAGGAATTCCCCTCAACCAGGCCGATCAACAGCGGCGCCGTCTTACGGGCCACTACCAGGGCACCGGGCAGCTCCGCCCACACCACCGCAAGGGGATAGGCGCCGTGCAGCCGGGGGATCACCGCCTGCAGTGCCTGTAGCAGCAGCGGGCCGCTGGGCTTGGCTCCGCCCGATTACAGTCGCGCCAGCTCGCGGCCGCACCTGCTGGATGATCCGGATCAAGTTGGTGCTTTCGGCGAGATCGACGTATTAGCCCATGCCTTGGCCGCCACGCCTCACATGGCCCAAGACATAGCTCCGCATTAGCCAATGGGTTAGGTCGCGAGCACGCTCAAGCGACTCATGGCCCAAGGCCAATCTTGCACAGGCTGAGCTTGATGCAGTTCCGATCTGCACCCTTACTGCAGCGCCAAAAGGACACTGGTTAGCTTATGTCGATTGTGCATTGCCTCAAAACCGATGCACCAGCCCAGCCAGGGCACTGTCCGCGCGGGCAGAAGAAGCTGCCTGCACAGCACTAGATTCGAAGGGCTATATGGTGTTAGTTGAAACCTCTTTCTGCGATCTGCAGCATCGCCGCCGCCCTAGTGCTCGGGTCTGCACCGGCGCTGCAAGCGTCCCAACGGCTGTCAGCGCCCACGCCTGCCGCCCGCGGCCTGCAGCAAAGCCAAGTGGTACACGACACCTACATCCTCGGCCCCGGCGACAACCTGCAAGTGGAGCTGCTCGACATCCCCGAGCTAAGTGGCACCTTCGCCATCGGGCCCGATGGCACGATGTACCTGCCGCGGCTGCGGGCCCTCTACGTGGAAGGGCTCACTGTGGAAGAGCTGCGCTACTTCCTCACCCAGCAGTTCAAGGCCTATGTGAAGAACCCGCAGCTCTATGTGCGGCCCGTGGGCTACCGCCCGATCCGCATTTACGTGGGCGGCGAGGTGCGCCGGCCGGGGTATTACACGCTCCGGGGCCTCGAGCTGCTCAGCGAAGACGGACCCGAGCAGGAGCAGCAGGTGGGCCAGAGCCTCAAGCCCACAGACCTCAGCGACAACCTCAGGCCCACCCAGCAAAGCCAATCTCTGCCCAAAGGCTCGGACACCAACAAGCAGGCCTTCCCCACGGTGTTTGACGCCATCCGGGCCGCCCAGGGCATCAGCCCCTTTTCAGACCTGGCCCGCGTGGAGGTCACCCGCAAGCAACCCCTTAGCGCCGGTGGCGGCCGCATCCGCACCAACCTCAACTTCCTCGCCCTGATCACCACCGGCGATGAAAGCCAGAACATCCGCCTCTTCGATGGCGATGTGGTGAGCGTGGCCAAGAGCAGCGTGGTGCTGCGCGATCAGGTGATCAAGGCCGGCCGCACCAACCTCAGCCCCCAGTTCATCAATGTGTTCGTCACCGGCCGGGTGAACGTGCCGGGAGCCGTAACCCTGCAGCAGGGCTCCTCCCTTAACCAGGCCCTCAGCGTGGCCGGCGGCGTGAAGCTGCTGCGCGGCAAGGTGGAATTCCTCCGCTTCCTCAGCGACGGCAAAACCGACCGCCGCACCTTCAGCTACAGCGCCAACGCCCCCAGCGATTCCTTTAGCAATC
>Ga0194123_10001392_pt1 | contig 36873 bp, 33 predicted proteins | sample TA2MahsurfametaG_5_FD_155479 | JGI IMG/M metagenome (GOLD analysis project Ga0194123, IMG submission 155479) | Freshwater microbial communities from Lake Tanganyika, Tanzania - TA2015023 Mahale A surface | ecosystem: Environmental > Aquatic > Freshwater > Lake | place: Tanzania: Lake Tanganyika... | reverse complement strand
CGGTTCAGAGTTCAGCAAAGAAGGAATGAAAACCCCTGAAATATGGCAAATCTGGACTGAAACAATCCAAAAATACCCTTTTCTGAAAAAACAAGAAAATGAACAAGAAGAACAAGAAGCCTCTTCTACTTCCCCCTCTCCTTCCCCGTGTCCCACCAAATCAAAACCTAAAACATCAAAGAAATCCCATCTCATCCCCAATCCCTCATTGGAATGTTCTGCTCCTGAAACAAATCCTAAACGCGTCATCGCCGACTCCCCCTACAAACTCACCGGTCGTGCATGGGCTACTCAAAAATCGTGTACCACTCACGAAAAACTCCGGTCCAACCCCGCCGAATGGCACGCATATCATGCCGCACGTGATGTCAGTTTCAAAGGATATGTTGACCAGTCTCAGATTCCACGCAATCGCGTCATCGCCCATCTCGCAAATAAGCGACAGCATCGCCTTCGTATTCTTGACCTCGGATGCGGTCGCAACAATATCGCGCATCATTTCACTCACATAGACAAGGACCATAAATTCACGATTCAAGGCTACGACCACGTCGCAGAGGAAGGAAGTGGCGCACGTGTCGGAAACATCGCCGACCTTTCCGCGCAAGAGGAAGACCAAAGTGCCAAAATATGTATTTACAGTCAGTCGCTGATGGGTTCAGATTGGCGCGACTACTTGACCGAAGGATACCGCATTTTGGAATATGGAGGCGAGTTCATCATTTCCGAACACATCAAGATGTTGGACGACGTTCGTGCGGAACTCGGTCGTCTGGGGTGTAAAATAGAAAGCGAGAATGTGGACACAAATGCGGATTTGGACCAAGACAATGACAAGATTGCAAAATGGTTCGTGCTGGTTGCTAGGAAGTTGTAAGAAAGTGTAAAGTGAATACCGCCGTGTTTTAAAATAAAACGGAAAAAAACAACACCCGAACCAACGGCTTACCCCCCCCCATCCCCAAAAACATCAAAACCCTTAATAATTCCCACATATAAAACATACCATACATTGAAAACCGAATACGTATGTCCCGAATTAAAGCAAATATGCGAACATTACGGCTTGAAGAAAACGGGAAACAAAATAGAATGAATAGAGAGAATAACCGAACATTTGAAGACTGGCTATTCAGCAACATTAATACAAAAGGCAATGCGAGGGCATTTTACCCGCCAATCTATGCGTTACGTGTGCCACGCAAAAGTGTGCGTAAATGATTCAGAGTTTGTTTCGACTTTTTGTAAGTGCTGTTGATATTGTATTTTTTTCCCATGTATATTTACTATAACCGATAGGATATGATAACCTCTCTACATTTTCTGTTGTTTTTCGTATAGAATGAAGGCGGCTATTCGATGATTTATCTCGTAACTTATTCTTTTTTGCGTCGATCGATGACGACATGATATAAGTAGTATATATATTATACAATAACATAATATATATGCCAGATATATCCATGTATATCCAGGTATATCCAGGTATATCCAGATGCAGGTTGATGCAGGTTAAAACCACGGTTTAAGCTCGAGGGTTTTATGTTTATAATCAGAATAGCTTGGATGAGAGATGGGAGTATACATATTGCTAACATCTCTCTTATAGTGAATATATCCTTCTGCTTCACCATATATTTTCGGAATACAGTAATCAAGCACAAGTGCGTTCAGGTCGCTAATCTGGTCACGAATGTTACCAGGTTGATGTGTAGCATGTTGAAGAAAGATACTTCGCATAATAATCTTCAATGTATCGCAGTCTTGTTCTGAAATAACATACTTACCATTTGATTTCGCATAAACCCCGGCACGAATCCCGTTCTGAATAATTTGAATATTCTCCTTGCTGAAAAATGCATTCGAGAGAACACTATCCTCCCATATACCACTTAACGCATCTCTGTATGTTACGCATTGATGAACCGGTATTTTATCATACATTGCAAACTGATCTTGGGATGATGGGGTTATTATATCTACTCTGCCATTTTTAGGATTACCAATAAATGTTGTGTCTGGGTATGTATTTTGATTCATTTTTACTTATATATAATATATTTTTTAACTATATATATATCATACATATTACTAAAAGTAGTCCCTACACAAAGAAGAGTAATTCATTCGCTACAACAACAACAACAAGTAACATGGACTTCTTTAATAAAACTACGAGTGCAACTGGATCAGTCGGGTCTTCTGGAACATCAGGATCCGCATCGTCATCTAGTGATATGAATGGAAGTGTGTTTGGCGGATTAAACATACAAAGAATCTCTCTTATACTGATGTTTATTGCCCTCTTCATATCTCTTATTTCCATGGGATACTTGATGTGGAAGTCAAACAGCTCTAATAAATGGCCGCCTTTTTACGCCGAATGCCCCGATCACTGGGTAAAAGATAATAGCAATAACTGCGTCGATGTTCACGGTCTTACAGGAAAAACGAATAATGTTCCAAGAAGTGTGAGTTTTGAAGGGGATATGTACAAAGGGGCGCAGGGGTTATGTCAAAAGCAGCGATGGGCAAAGACACTAAACTATGTGAATATGCCACCGAATAGTGGAATTGCATGGGATGGAATTGATGTAAACTCGAATCCAGACTTGTGCATTGGATAATGTTATTCTCTCTTGTTGTTCATTTTTCATTTAGGATAAATACAGATATCATATTTATCCTAAATTGAGGTACAATATATTTTTATGTTCTGTAACCTCTCTTTACTCAGAAGTAAACATTCCTCCAAAAGGAGCGGGGGCCTGGATGGCAGAAGAGGCAGCTGAATGGGAAGGAAGTGAGTTTGCAGAGGCGGCATTGGCACTTCCGGGAAGAATAAATCCGCCCTTCATTCCACTAGTCAAGCACATCGAGTAAAGAAGACGAAACTGAAAGTACATAATACCGTATGATAAAATCGCGACAATCATATATCCAAATGGAATAGACGAAATCTTGCCTGAGGAACGAATTATAATAAACAAGAACATGACCACAAGAACAACAATCACGATGAAACAGAAAATAGAGAAAAAGTAAAAGTAAAGGCAAAAGTCCTTATCAAGAGGGGCAAATAACTTGCCAAGTTCACCGAATGTCATTGTAAGATTAATTTATGCGAGTGCGTTAAATATAATATAGAGATAGAAAATAATTTGAAAGTGATAAATATACATAAATATACATTAACATAAGTATGTAATTACCAAGAATCAAAACGAAACAAATAAGATGGACATGATTGATGTGAACAAGGTATTAAATCGTGATCATATCTACCAAAGTATCAAGTTATTTCTCGAGGCGTTCCAAGAGAAAAAGCAGGACTTAACATTTAAACGCGGCATTTATATTTATGGAAATCCTGGGTCAGGAAAGACCGAGTTTGTAACTCGTATGTTAAAACAATTAAACTATGATGTCATCAAGTACGATGCAGGAGATATTCGAAACAAGTTTATTATTGAAACAATTACACAGCACAATATTTCAGATAAGAATATAATGTCCGTTTTTCAGAAAAAGGCCCAAAAGATCGTGATTGTTATGGATGAAATAGATGGTATGAATAACGGAGACAAGGGCGGTATCAATTCTCTCATTAAGTTGATTCGACCTAAGAAGACAAAGAAGCAAAAACAGGAGGAGGTGACAATGAATCCAATTATCTGTATAGGTAATTACCATATTGACAAGAAGATAAAGGAATTGATGAAGGTATGTTATACATATGAACTGAAGTCGCCATCCCCCTCTCAAATCACACAGTTAATTGACCTTACAATGCCGGCGATAGACGCATCTTTAAAGAAGAATGTAATTGACTTTATTCAGAGTGACTTGCGAAAGTTGGCATCGATTCATAATATGTATTATAAACAACAATCAATTCTGCAGTCGAATATTATTCATGCAATATTTCAGCCCAAAACGTATAATGAGGATAGTAAGAAGATCACGCAGAAACTGATAAATCATCCGTACTCGATATCGCAACATAATGCTTTGATTAACGAGACAGACCGCACAATTATTGGGTTGTTGTGGCATGAAAATATAATTGAGGTGTTGGGAAAAATGCCGAAGTCTACTTCAATCCCATTTTATCAGACATTATTGGATAATATATGTTTAGCGGATTATATTGACCGAATTACATTTCAGAAGCAGATTTGGTTATTTAATGAGATGAGTTCTCTCATCAAGACATTCTATAATAATCATTTGTATCACGAGAGGTTTAGAAAGAAGCCGAAGTTTAATCCGACCGAGGTTCGATTCACGAAGGTACTCACGAAGTATAGTACGGAATATAACAATTCCATTTTCATTCAGAACTTGTGTTTGCAGCTTTCGATGGACCAGAAGGATTTGTTTTCGTTTTTCTTTAGTCTAAGAAACAAATATAACGAAGATACGATTCATTCTATGTTGGAGAATTATGAAATAACAAAGTTGGACATTAGTAGAATATATCGCTATTTAGACAAATATGTGCTTAAGGGTGAGAACTCAGATAATGAAGGAGATGCCGACGTCGTGAATGTCGGAGGAGGAGGCAGCGGCAGCGGTGGCGATAATGGGATGGTAGATAATAGTGCAAGTGACGATGAGGATGATGAGGCAAATGTTGTTGCAGGGAGTGCGTTTGTTTGATATAATGAATATGTAGAATGTATTTATAGTAAATGGGGGCTTCTTTGTCATTGGATGCAAAATATGTATTGTCTTTCACTCCGTCGGTATTTGTAGAGTTGGAGTCAAACACACCGATTTCAAATAAAAGATATGAAAGCGATAGCGAAAGTGAAGGCGAACAAGAGAGAGATCATGCGAATGACAGCGGTAGCGGTAGCGGTAGTGATAATGAAAGCGGTAGCGGCAGTGGAAGTGAAAGTGACAGTGACAACAGCGAATCAAGCAACAGTGATGGAAAGAATGAAGTAAAGATTAACCGTGATATTGTTGCAAATATTAAGTCATATATTCGCACAAAGGACTTTCTTGAGAAGTTGGATGAAATAACAGAGGTTGAACTTGAGTCAGAGGGATTTCCTCCAAAATCTCTTGTTGTGTTTGATGCCACAAAGGTAGTATATGATGATGAAACCGAGAAAGTGAACATTTATGGCAAATGGACATATACTGTTCCTCGTATGAATAAAAAGAAGGCATCGAAGGATAGTGGACGGTCACATCATCATGGAGAAGATACCAACGGTGATAAGCAAAATGAATACAAAACATCTGACGATGATATTTCAAGTCGATTTGTATTGGATGCAGTGAGAGAACGGTTGCGTGAATACTCTGAATCGCGTGAGTTTTACATGAATAAAACAAAGAGGTTATTTATTGAGTTTACGAATGTTGATATGGAAGAAGAACAGTAATCCATTGGTTGTCTTGTTTTTGTTTTTAGTATTTGAATATCTTGATATTGAATAATAATTCATCGAAATGATGATGTATTATTATTGTTATTATTATTGGTGGTGGCGGTGGTGGTGTTATTACTACTGTTCGTTATCCTCCGCTGCAATTCTATAAACACGATAATGCCATGCATCAATGGCATCTTGGTCATATGTTACACGACGATGCTTCATTGCTTGTTCAGGCGAATCATAAAAATAAAATTGAGGCTCACCACTTCCATTTCTCATTCTTACATCGCATACCTTCCACAACCGATTTTCATCTAGACTTCCGACCTTCCATCCAGGATATGTAATGCCAGTAATCGCATTCACAATTGTCCTTCCTTGAATATTCGAAGCATACATTGCGCGTCTACCAGCGTTGTGATGTCCAACAAAATGATCATCTGTTTTATTACTCATACTAAGTGATTCGTTCTTTTGCGTGATTATAATATATTTCAAACAATCTTTAAGTAAGTTTTGTATCTGTAAATAATTATGATACCTCCTTTGCTTCTTTCATATCTTCAATCGTTTCAGTAAGTTCTTGTATCTTCTTTTTCAAATGAACGTTTTCGATTAAAAGCTCATCGTGTCTAGTAATTAAGTCATTTGTAACCGGAGTGGATCCTCCTGATAACTGCTTCACTTTTTGCGATAAAAAGTCAATTTGGTTCTTTTGTTGTTGTAATAGTTCTGCGACTTGTTCTCTTGAAAGCGGGATTGGGTCTTGTCCTTCTACATGTATAATAATATACCCGTCACCATTGTTGGGGTTCATGTTGTCTTGCGGTTGTTGCTGTTGCTGTTGCTGTTGCTGTTGCTGTTGCTGTTGTTCTTGCAACATCCTCATATGGTCTGCTTGTCTTTCTTTTTCCATTCTAGCAGTCTGTTCCAATACATCTGGCTTCATCTCTGGCCTTCCTGGCTCATATGTCTTCAACTTATCTTCTAGGTCAACCATGTAAAACTGCTTGAGAGTCTTGTCTTTAATAAAGTCTGAAACCCTCTTCAGTGTATCCTTTACATAGTCAGGGTTAGGGTTATCCAGCAACTTACGCTTATCAAATGTATTGTGTTCATGTGAAAAGACTAAAATCACTTTCATCGGGTCAAGTTGTACAAAAGGGACAGTATAATTCTTCAGAAATGCCTTCTCCTCTGCAAGACAAGCATGGTCCTCATATCGATGTTCCTTCAATAATTGTCGCTTAAATGCGAATGTACCAGCAGTTGCATGATTTGGACCATACGGACCAAACTGTTTCATACGATTTATGTGTTTGAAATAAATATAGATTTCGCTACTTCCGGCACAAAGTGCCTTTGGATGAGTGGTAAGCATATGAACCGCGTGTGATACTCTCTCAGGGGGATAATAATCATCATCGTCCATATATACTAGAATGTCACCTTTTGACTTTTCATGCATGATATTTCTTTTCTTTCCGAGTGGCATCTTCGTATCATACTTGAAATATTTTACGTTTGGATGACTTGCAACCAGATCTTCTATTTTATCAGTACCATCGTCTACAATAATCCACTCCATCTTTTCTTTCGGATAGTCCTGGTGGTTAAAACATGCAATTGCTGCCTCGATAAAAGGCCGTCGATTGTACGTTGGTGTGCATACACTTACAAACGGTAGTTTACTATACCGATATTGATCATCTTCCGCTCGTTTCACCATCTTATTCTTTTTTCCACCACCCATGTTATTCGACTGAATATAAAATGCAGTATAAAATGCAGTATAAAATGCAGTATAAAATGTAATATAATAATTAAATCAGAACTGTTTATATTGAAATATACCAGATTTAATTGTTATAAATGTAGTTATAGTACTTTCTGGTTGATTACCGAGAGGTATTTGAAAATATGAACCGCTTAAACTCGTTGAGTGAAACCTCGCACCACTCTGCATTGTTATTATCATTATTGTCATTATTGTCATTATTGTCATTATTGTCGATTTCATCAAACGATAGATACTTTGTTTTCAGTAGATAAAATCTATAAAACCATAAGTTTCCTGGATGTAATACTGAAAATAACTCTGTAATTGTCTCTTTATCTACATATGTGTACTCACTAAACTTTCTATCAAATAGTAGTTGAAACGTATTAACGTCGTCATTTGAACCTTCATCGAAATATCCACACTTTACTCCTGTAACAATCTCTCCATAACAAATACCCATGTCGCGGTTGCTTTCGCTGTCGCTGTAATTATATTCAATATACAACACATGTTTATATTGGTTATTATATCTATCTACCTGTAAAACAATACATCCAGAGAGAGAGAGACCTATAATGTCTTTATGCCTTTCCCTTGAATACCTTCGAATTAATCGCATCCCATGCATTCAGAATACCAGAACGATATGTAATAAAATAAAACACGAATAACACACCACAGAATGTAGCTGCAATCTCTAACTCCAATGTATTAAATGCGTGTACAAATAGACCAATATTAAATACGAAGAATATGATCGGCACATATTTATAGTACAAGTTACGGTAGTTATCTCCATGCAAGAGAGGATAAATAATGAATGTACCAATATATTGAATCAACTGAACCACCCATGGGATGACTGGTATGATTGCTCCAAATCCAAGCGCCATCGTAATAATCGTCCATATAATTCCACCGAGAGATTGAAACTTCTTATCATCTTTCTCATTTTTGTTAAGAATCATACATACAAAACTAACCAACGCTGTACCTCCCATCGAAAAGTAAAGAATCATCAAGAACACAACAAATGGTGCGGTAAGAAACATAAGCGGTGATAGGTAATTAACCAAGTCGACGGGGATTTTTTGAAACAGTTTGGTATACAAAGTTAGAAACTTGAACGTGAAAAACCGAGTAAGGCTGAATGTAAGCACATAGTTATTATTAACCCATTCTTTAAATCTCACCTTGAGAAGGTCGAAATTGCCGAGATTTACAAATGTACGAATATCTTCTGTCGTCTCAATTGACTTTTTGACTTCTTCTACTTTTGCACGATCAACGCATGCGAGTTTAAATATCCATGAATCGATTTCTTCCATTCCAGTATAAAATGCTTTCTTAAACGTGTCTTCTGGGTCTACATTTTGTAAAAGACCACCGAATCTATTTGTGCTTTTAGAGCAAGAGGAGTTACATTCAACGAACTCTTCACTGTAACAGTATGGCCATTCATGTACATCAAATGGAAACAAGTCTTTGATAAATACACCGTTTTGTCTAATACTCATCGGATCTACGAAAAAAAGCACATTCACTGATAAAATAGATATAATAAGTGTTTCAACAAAGAGTGTTAAAATCTTTTCGCCGAATTGTTTCCATGCCTCGACTCCAGTGAGTTCTTTTTTCTCGGAGGGGGATGATGTATTGCTGTCTTCTTCTTTCGAATCCTTCTCTTCATCTGTCTCTTCATCTTTCTCTTCATCTTTCTCTTCATCTTGTTGCGGTTGATCTTCATCTTCATCTTCGTTTGCTACATTTAATGATGGATTATAATCTTCTTCTTCTTCTTCTTCTCCCGACATGGAATTGAATATAAGTAAATACTCTTATATATAGATGGGAATATTTACTTGTAAAAAATTGAACTATATATTACTTATACATAGTATATTGTTGAACATGGAAATTGAGATGAAGCCTAACAATGAAGATAGACATTACGTTGAAGTAAATGGAACATACCTAGTAGTTCCACGATCTCTCATGTGGTATAGACACGATACCAAAACAAACATGTGGAGAGGAGAGATGGTACCTGTAAACAAAAAGGTTATATGGGTTCAACAAGACAATTCATACTTTGCAGAAAAACTAACTGATGATGTGTGAGATTATTACATGGTATACCAACCAACCAACTAATAATATGAATAAACCAATAATCCTATAGTTCAGTAAAGCACGTTGTTATCCATCAAAACACATTGTTATGCACCCAAGCAAGTTGTTATGCACGATGCATACACTTGTCCTCATTTTTTACACCCACCAATCAACACTAATAAACCCGTCCTTATTTACATATGCAGGATAGTTCTGATTAAAAAACTTTTCAAAGTATCGTTTACTAACTGCATTTGCGGAGTTAGTATACATTTCACTACAGTATTCTTCATATGCATTATACAATGGAAGCGGGATTTTTTGTTGGCTAGAGTCAGTAGTTATTCTGTATTTATCCAAGTATCCAAGCAAATGATTCTTTTTATCCCATAACTTGCATCCGACATTAATCAAATACTTGTCATCTTCGATTGATATGTCTGGATAGTAGTGCCGGACAAGCCCTAGAATTGCATGGTCACTACACTGCTGGCCTTGTGTACCCTGTGTTAACGTCTGTTGATTCGGGAAGCATAAATAATTATTGAAAATGGTAGACAGTTCATCAATCTCAAGCTCTATTTCTTCATCACTTACAAAAAGTAGCTCTGACCAAAAACTAATAAACTTGTTCACAATTGGTAAATATTTGCTTGTAATATTTAAAAACACATCATTATGTTGGCCGCTATATTTGATTCCTTTTAATTCAGAATGGGGTGTTGTTGTTGTTGTAACTGGTGATAATACAGGGGATCCTGTCCCTGCACCAGCACCAGCACCAGCGTCATCTATTACAGCGTTGCCACTATGTTTTTCACAATATGTAATAAGTGCCATTTTTAACGCATTATTAAAAAACACATTTGGTAATCGGTGTTCATCAATATACACTTTCCACAAGTACAACATATTCTTCCAGGAAATAAAACAGTTATTTGAAGATGGTGTAGGTTCTGTTGCATAATTCAAGAATGTCTCAATAATATGCATCTCTGTATTATTTTTCAAAAACAATGCATGACTCTTAAGGCCAGGTACTTTACAATGTCTTCGTAAGAAGTCGTCCGCCGAGAGAAATCGCTGCGAGTAATGCGCCGCCACACAAAAGAAGTCAATAACAACTTCTTTGAATCGTTGAATAATACTCGTGTCAAATGTAGAAACAGAGTCTAAGAAGTCAATAAGGCGACAGTCATCATATGCATGATCATAATACTTCAACTTAAATGTTGTCATTATGTTTGATACGCCAAATAATGCACATCCTTCCTGACTAATACTCTTTATAAAACTCTTGGCCTTCGGATTGATTAAATATATGTTCGTATTCTTTTTTAAAATGATGTCTCCGATAATTGTAAGAAAATATTTTGCATGGTCACGTGACTGGAATATAACATGAATTAACACATTAATCACGTTTTGGATTGTTTTTGACTCGGGAATAGATTTAAGAAGATCCCTCTCTTTGATGCGTTTCACGATGATATTTTTTATTTTATATTTCCATGCAATAAGTTGTTCATAGTTCTGTGTTATGTCCGAGAGAATCTTGTGATGTATGTCATCTTCGTTTATGATACTGTATTTGATATTATCATATTGAAAGAATAATTCGATTGCGGGATTATAATAATATTTATTCTTGTTTAAAAATGTTTCTGTGTACTCGTCGGACATCGTTTCCAACGACTTTTTGCGTTCTTCTCTCATTTGGTGTGCATCATGATATGTTTTAATAATCGTGGGGAGTTGGTGTTTGATGTGATTATACAGTTTATCAAGAATATGGTCATTTCGTACACTCTCGTGAGTATTCCAAATACCCTTTATATTTTCAATTATATCTTCTAGTCGAGGATCCATTGTTATTATAATGTGGTGATGTATTTATTATTTATTCATTGTATATATAATAGTGGTGTATATATAATAGCGGTGTATATATAATAGCGGTGTATATATAATAGCGGTGTATATATAATAGCGGCGTCAGTACGTTGCATATATTATGAAAGGAAAAACGAGTCATCGCAAAACGAGCCATCGCAATGTAAGAAGAAAAACGCGAAAAACAGGTAATAAACGTATGATAGGAGGAATAAAGACAGGTTCCCGTTCCCGTCCCCGTTCCCGTTCCCGTTCCCCTCCTCATTTAACACATAATCTCTCGGTTGAAACACAAATATTCGACGTCATGAAATCACAATGGGATCTTCATCACCGTCTTTCACATAATGAAACCGTCGAACTATTAAAAGCGATTGTTGCGTTTGTAAAGATGCACCGAGAGAATCTATCAGAAATATATGAAATGTTCGAAAGTAAACTCCAACGCGGGTTATTTGACAGTACAGAACCAGAAAAAGAAGCAATCTATAAAACATTTGTTGTGAACACGATATTTATTTTACATACAATCTCTCAAAAGAGTCAAAGAACCGACTTTGAGTCCGACCTTGTTGAAAACATCAATCTAATATCAACGGTGTTTGATCAGACTGCAAGGTCGAACGCGATTGATATTAATAAACCGAGAGATTCAACCATAAATGAAGGAAAACGCGAGAGGATAAAGGAAATATATAAGAAGCATACCTCTCGTGATGGAGAAGAGATATTATTCAATATGGCCCAAAGTAGGCAATCAATGATAAATGCAGATGCAAGTCGCACAACACATACGCCTTTCCATATATCAACTAGCGACTTTCCGTTACTAGTAAACCCACCCATTTCTCCCAATTCTCACATTCCTGTTACATAGGTTATCCCGGTCGCGTCTAGCGAATAATCGACCATGGTCGTTTGGTATTTAATCCACGTATATGACTTCCCCATTCTCTCCATTGTTTATGTTTTCGAGAGAATGAGGCTGCATCAAATGTTGCACCACATGGAATACCCCATCTACCCATAAACTCCATATGCTGTACCATGTTTGTATCCGCCACTTTTGCATCGTAGGAACCGGATGGTTGATATGGATGTGGGGCCTTTCCATCTACAAATGCATGTTTGCATATCGTTCGATAGTTTGGTCGCGTTTTCTTTCCATATATGTTGTAGTGGTCTGTTATTATTTTCTTTGCAATGTCTCGGTTGAGAGAACCCTTATACTTCTCCATTAGTTCTTCTAGACGGTGTCTTCGATTTCCAATCGATGTTTTTATGTTGTCAAAGTCGCCGTTCTTGTGATTCCCACACTCATTTTTGCGTATTCTCTCGTCATACGTACTATTAAACCCGACGAAGTATCCATTATCCTTGTACTCTGTGTTGATATATTTTACGCCCAGTTCGATTCTCATAATTCGATTATTTACTGTATCACCAAACATCCATGATGATGCATAATCGCCTGAGTTTCGAGTTCGTAAGATCGTATCATACTCTTCGAGAGATGTAGCATACTGCATACATTGACGTATACGTAGCCCAATCGGATCATGGAGTTCAAATGATGTGAAGTTGGCGATCGTAGTATTGCCACCAATAAATCCGGCACTATTTATGAAAAAGTCAGCGGCGAATATTGCACCAGGATGGCCTTGGTATATCATACGGTTTCCTTTACCGAGAGGGGGTGTCACATCAATAATAACATTATAAAATTGGCCAGATAAAAATGATGACATTGTGTTATGTGCATATACCATTTTGCCATCACTTGTCCACTCAGACCCGACCGCCATAATGAGAGAACAATGATCGTTTACTTCCTTTTTACTACGACTGTCGGAATTATTGGGTTTACTGTCGCCGTTATTCTCATGATTGTCTTCTTTGAGGAACTTCTTGTACTTTTGTTTTATTGATGACGAGAGAGATGTGGTTCGACTATTTACAATCTCCTTCAGATGCGGGTAGAATACATCCAGACCATAGAATATGTTTACTAGTATAATGTGATTCAGTGATACTCCAGCACCATCAGCAATACCTCTCATTTCTTCTAAAAACTCAGGATAGTTCCGATGAATAATCGGTTTATATATGTCATTGCATACCGAGAGAAAGAAGTCAATATCATGACCGTAATTTTTTTGTAACGCAAATCCAAGTACCTCAAACATGCGTGGAAACATTGAAGATAATAATGTTCCATGGTTCATTCCACGATTGTACGGTTCGCCTTCTATTTTGATTCGAACCCACCCATCTTTATGTTTTATTTCAGAAAATGCAGAAGTTCTCTCGGTTTTATTTTTACGAGACGACTTGCCATTCTTGCGTTGAGATACATTGTGATGTGACTTCAATACCTTTTTTGTTTTTGTCATATCAGATGTACTTCTTCTAGTTATATATACCAGCGAATATTTATACAACAAACTACTATGTAAAAACGAGATCATACATAATAATTCGTACCAACATTACATTCTCTCGCTTGTCCCTTGTCTCCAGCGAATAATTATTATTCCACAGTCTAAATGTAAGAAAATAGAAACAATATAAAGATTCCTTAAATGTAAATATAATTATACGCACTTTTCGTTGAAATGAGCTTTTCAAACGCAACATCAGATAATGTGTTAACAATAAAGACGGTTCAGATTGCACCAGTAAGAACACTTATGAGTGCATTGAAGGACTTGTTGTTTGAGACAAATATCACGTTTCAGAAAGATGGTATTAGAATTATCAATATGGATAAGTCGCATACCATGTTGGCACATCTGTTTCTAGAGGCAAGTAAGTTCGAGTTATATGAATGTCATAAGGATAAGATTATCATTGGAGTGAATATGTTTCATTTATTCAAGTTAATCAGTTCGATTGATAACGATGACATGCTGACAATGTATATTGAAAATAAGGATTATAATGATGGTATTGTTTCGTATCTTGGGTTGAAGTTCGAGAATGGAGATATTAAACAGTGTAAAACACAAAAGTTGAGGTTAATTGAGCCAGACCCCGATGAGTTGGTCGAGCCAGAGGTGACATTTTCAAGTGTTATTAACCTGCCTTCTGCTGACTTTCAGAAGATTATCCGCGATCTCTCATGTATATCAGAGAAGTTGGAGATTAAATCGGTTGGAAATGAGCTTATTTTTCGTTGTTCGGGGCAGTTTGCGACGGCGGAGGTGAGGAGGGTTGAATCGGATGGTAGTATGGAGTTTATTCATAAACAGGACGCGAGTAAAGTCATTCAGGGTGAGTTTTCACTAAAGAATCTGGGATATTTTATTAAGTGTACCAACTTATGTAGTCAGATTGAGATGTATTTAGAGAATGACTTGCCACTTGTGGTGAAGTATTATGTCGCGTCGCTTGGTGCTGTGAAGTTGTGCTTGGCACCGTTGCCATCTTCATAAGTGTTGTTACTACATAATTGTTGTTACCATGTTGCTATATTGCATGTTATATGTAAAATAAAGTATTTACATATATCATATACGTACTAAATATCGAATACTAATATGGCCTACTATTTTTCAGGAACCATTGATGGAAAACAAATGACACTTCCATTTGCATTTACAGTTTCTGATATCAATCAGATGAATGCTGGAGAAAGTGTTACGCTTGATGGAATAAGTGCGACCCAAACATCTGGGTCGATTACACAGAACAGTAATGGAACATATACCGTGAATGACCGACTTTGTTTAGAAGGGTATTACAATGAAACAGTTGTTGGAACATTATCACAAAATTAAGGTGGTGTTATTATGACAGTAGCTACACCTTCTTCCAGACATAAATATATTCCTTATAAATATTTTCAACTGCATCCTCTTGATTTGATGCGACATCAAGAGGATTTCCACGAGCGAACCGAGGTTGTACATACATTGGATGCTTTGCATATAGTTTAGAAGGAATAATCTTTGCATTATTAATATCTTCATACATATCTACAGGTATGTTAAGAGCATATATACCTCCAGTACATAGGTTAGCATATGTTCTCTCTATCACTGGAAACAGAAACCGCGCATTAAAGTCATCTCGGTCTGTATATTCCGGCATATGTGCATATCCTTCCGTGGGTTGTTTCTTCTTAAAGTATGGAGGAGAGGTAAATACCATATCATATTTGTACTTTGAAAAGTCAACTGTCGCGCTGTCTTTAAAATAGACTTGGGGTTTTATATCAGGATTTACATCACGTATAAGGTGACTATATGCTGATTGCAAGTCGGTATTTGTATCGAAACCAATATACTTTTTACCGAGAGACATGGCTGCAATACATCGACCACCCCATCCAGCAGTGAAGTCGAGAATTGTTGTAGGATTATATTTACAAAATAGCCACTTTGCGATGAGAGGTTTAAATCCATTGATCGCGCCATAATATAGCCGAAAGACACCATATCTCGCCTTTTCCGGTGTTTTCCCTTGTGCTAAATTGAACTTATACATACGGTACTCTGGTTCGTTCATGTGCCACGGAGTTTTAATCCAGTCAAAATACGTGTTTCCACGTTTTGATTTTGTGTTTATGCGATGCTTGAAGAAATAATAATCCATTACGTCATTTCCTACTTTGCGAACTTGGTTAATTGACTTGTCGCATGATTCCGAGACAAGGCGTTGATAGTCTTCCATCATTTCTGAACGCGTGATATTTTTTATACCCTTTATTATTTCTTTTCGAGTGGTATTTCCGGTGCTAATAGGAGAAGACTTTCGTGTTTTTTTTGTTACGGTATTCTTTCGGGAACGCGATCGATATTTCTTATGCTTCTTAGATGACATGATTGGTTGTTATTTTTTTACTGGAGTTATATTGTAGTTATAATAAAAAAAATATAATGTTTTACCAAGTAAAATTGATATATCAAAATATTATAGATTACTATAGTAACAAGAGAGTACCAAGAATCAAATTGTAACATCATTGTGTAATGGAACAACCATCGATCATACCGACTCTACCCGCTTCATCTACAATATTATATCCGACAGGACAGGTAACTACATCTGCATTTACATCTATCAGTAAAAAAGTATTCAAGGTTTATTATATTGAATTAAACTCGCGATTCAATGACCATCCATCAGAAATCACATATACGAGTCGTCTTGACTTAATGAATAAGTTTAAACGTCGTGGTGTAAACATAACCACCAAAGATCTTCTAAAAATTAAACATGGTGACTATATTATGGTCGATCCATATGTCGAAACAAAGGAAACACACATACTAAGATCACAGGAAACCAATACTTACACGAGTGTGGAAACAATATACCATACAATGCTAGTTGCAAAAAGCAAAGAACAACTCGAGAGACTATTTGATGATAAAGTGGATCTTATTTTACAGAATGCAATTCCGTGCAATTTAACATTTTGTGAAGAAGTTGATTGAATATTATATATATTATATACTATACATATCGTATACTATATGATAAATAGAGTAACTGATACATTATTGATGTTATTTTGCTATTATTTTGTAATATAGTATTCAGGTGGTTTAATACTCGGGGGTGTGTTTTTTGAATAAACAACCGTGAGGAGTAATACCTTCCAACTCGCGAATAATAGATGCATTTTGAAATGTGCATGTCGCCATCCACACTTTAATAATACAGAAGTTTTTTTTAGGCGAAATTGTTATTCCATTTACCACTGGTAAAAAGTTCACATTACTTGAAATTGTATCGCCGACAAGTACATACGTGAGTTGCTTCCAAGCCTGATGAACGTCCTTGTTTGCAACTTTGTATGAAAAACATCCTCCACTTCTGTTTCGAGGATGCTCCCATATTGGCATAATACCTGTACGCATTATAAACAACATACAGTTGATAATCAACTTTGCAGGAAGCATCTCTGTAATTGTGATTGCTTCTTCGACAGTTGAAAACCCATATATATTCTTATAACTATGTTCACTCCAATCAGTATCATGAGGCAAATGTGCCCATAATATCCACTTGTCTGATAATGGTCGTAACTGAGATACAGTTACCTGACTATTACTCTGCTGTTTTGGTGGTGTGTGTTCACTAGTTTTTGCAGATGCTACTGTAGCAGTCGATCCAGATGAATGTGAATGCGTATGCGAGGCAGTAGTAGAAAGTGGAAGATGATTAGGTGCTACTTGCGGTAAAGTAGCAGGTTTCGATGCCATGATGGGTTGGGTGTCACACATCCTATACTATAGATATTCAAAATTATTTATATTGTTTACAGTAATACTTTTAGTTACATCGAGGTACATGTTCCGGTGGTAGGAACACCCGTTGCGTTAGCTGTCTTTGAGGTGTCATTCACACTTTCCACCTTTACAATGTCATCTTCCATATGCTCAAAACTTAACTGACTAGATACTTTATGAAGAGGTGTTTCACACGTTACATTTTCATTGTTTATGTCTTCGCGTTCTAGACCATCACCTACTGTCTCTTTGTTGTTATTATCGTGGTTACTGGTATCATCACTCGCATCGTCACTCGCATCGTCACTCGCATCGTCACTCTCGTAGTCACTCGGATCATTACTGTCATCGTCACTCGCATCATCACTCACAATCATAAATAAATTATTACGAAGAAGCTCAATTCCTTGTCCCTTTCTTAATGTACAAAGAACACGACTATCTTCATTTGATTCATCTGAGTCGCTTTCTTGCTCTTGCTCTTGCTCTTCACATACATCCAATTCCTCTACCATTACTTTCACTAAATAATCCCCCGACCCAACGGTAGATGAAAAGTCAATTGAATAATGTGACTTCAAGTACCACTTCAAAAACATATCATCTAAAATAATGTTTCCTACAACAAAAAAGTCATCCGGAAAATTGATGAAAATCGGCTCAACGTCATTATCTCCTTCTTTCGAAATAAATAACGCATAATCTCCCTCTGATTTGCAATGAGTGTATTCATAAATATATGTCGGCGTTTGAATAGAGAAAGTGTTGTCCCGGTAAATACGACATGCCCTTGTAAATGTATTTCGATGAATTATGAAGTCATATGGTTGTGTTGAATCAGTTGACTCTGATTCTTCTTTTCGTTTTAACTCGATCCATTTACATAATTCATACTTTGCTCTGTCAACTGTTTTACAGTTTTCAGGAGTAGTTTGAATGCATTGGTATGCAGATGTTGTCTGGTAAATTATTTCACCATCTTTTACCACCAAATATGTGCTTTTTATGTTTGGTTCTAACATGTTAACTAACTCTTCATATACTCCTGATCGTAGGGTCCGAATGATTGGTCCTAAAATAGGGGTTTCAGTAGAAACCTGCTTAACCCATGTATATATGTTTCCGAACTGATTACACTCGAATGCTGCATAAATAAGTCCGAAGAAGTATACTGCCATTGTATAATAAAACCATGCCATAAGATATAATGTGGCTTCGTCTACATCAGATATAGGGTTTCTTGTTGCTGTTGTTGTCGTTGTCGTCTTCATTTCAATAGGTTGATATTGATTTATTGGGGAGTCGTCAAAAATAGTATATGGGGTTTTATCACGAATATAGTTAATATAAAGAGGGGTTGGTTCTGGACGAGAGAATACTACTCCTATACGCATATGATCGAGGGTGTGTTATAGATTAGATGATATAATATAACTATTGTATATTTTATATCATTTGCATAATATATTTAGCACTGACGAGACGAACGATTGACATGTGTATATGGGATGCAATTATTAGTATGACCGGTATCCTGGGTTAGGACGAGGCTCATTATTCCAGCGACGTGGGTTTTGCTGCGGTTGTTGCTGTTGCTGTTGTTTATTTGCATCCTCTTTCGGTTCAATATAAATCGCCTTCTTATCTGGATTTACACCAAACATCATAAATAAGATAGATGAAACATATGTCATCATAATAAAAGGAATAAATACAATAAACCATGATATGATTGTTAGACCACGAATACATAACATATTCAAAATAACAGTAAAGAGTATCATAACCAAGAATTTAAAGAATGACGTTGAATAATCTCCACGAAATAAATCAATTGTGATTTGAACAAGTGAAAACCCTAAATACAGTAGAGCAGGTGCGCATAACCCTTCTACTGCCATGTTTGAAAATAAATAATATACTATATACTATATATATACTATATTAGATTATGGCTACTAAAAAACATCGTAAGTGGTCGGCGAAGTATAAACGAAGCATTGATTGTGACCATCCAAAAGGGTTTTCTCAACGGCAATACTGTACATATGGTCGTAAGACACGGAAAGTTAGTGTAAAAAAAATAAAACGTACGCATAATTAGTTATATGACTAATGTACGTTGCTGTAATTCTGTACTCTGTAGGTGTCAACGGTGTAATTGTAGATATTTACTTCTTCTTATGAAACGTTGCAACACCATTCTTAAAGACACCCACCTCGTCACCTACTTCGTCATCAACACAGGAATAGATAATACCATTCTTCTCATTCGTAGTGAAATATGTCTTTCCGTTGATTTTGATGTCGAACACCTCCTCCTCTTCTTCCTCTTCTTCCTCTTCCTCATTTTCACTTGAAGGTATTACTTGTTCTACCTCTTTTTTATGGAACGTGGCAACACCATTTTTAAATACACCAACTTCATCACCTACTTCATCGTCTACACACTCATAGATTATTCCATTCTTCTCGTTTGTAGTGAAATATGTTTTTCCATTGATTGTTACTTCACTTACCTCTTCCTCTTCTTGTTGTTGTTGCTCCTCTGGTTGTTCTTCTTCCTCTGGTTGTTCCTCTTCCTCATCCTCTTCCTCATCATCTTGTTGTTGTTGTTGTTGCTCCTCTACTTCATCTTCTTCTTCTTCCTCTTCCTCATCATCTTCTTGTTGTTGTTCTTGTTGCTCCTCTTCTTCTTGCTCCTCTTCTTCTTGCTCCTCTTCTTCTTGCTCCTCCTCTTCCTCCGCTTCAGATTCAGGGTCACGCACATTCTCTTCAATTTCAAGCTTCACTTCTTCTTCTTCATCTGAATGAACCTCTTCACTACATTTTGAAACATAGGACACTTCCATTGCTTCATATCGTTTCTTGGTAACTTGCAACTCGGTGATTAACTCTGATAAACGTGACTCTAATGAGTTAATTTGACTATGAAGTCTATTAATTTGTTCATTTTTCATTGTGATCTCATGACTACGAGCTTCAATTGTCCTTGAAAGTTGTTCATTTTCAGATTCGGCCACTTTATATTTTTTATGAAGCTCTTCGATTACAGGAGACTGACTGGATGAATCATTCACTTTAGAAGAAGAAGACAATGGTTCACTTGATATTTCAACACAGTTACTTGTTGTATTATCGACTGCCATATGTGACTGCGTCGCTTCAACCTTTATGTCTTGTTGTTGTTCTTGTTCTTGTTTTTCTTGCTGTTTTTCCAAATATATTGTTCTCTCAATTAACTGACTTATAAGTGGAATACTCAATACGGAAGTATGGGTTTGTTTATATATTCTGTATTCGTTGAAAAACTGATTTAACATGGTTGTTGTATGTTTAATAATTGATGCCTTTACATCTTCAACAATAGGAGTCACATCGAATGAAAATCCTGAATCATCTCTTTGCTGTTGCTGCTCTTGATGTGAAGGAAGTCCTGAAGATGATACGGATGCTGATGCTGATGCAGAGTTCATTGCGGTAGTATGAATCGGTTACTAGATGCTATAATAACATGTTTCAATTCGTTTATTTCAATTTTCTTAATATATAAATGTGTTATAAGGAATAATATAACGCACTGCGAATTGAACAAAATGAGCGAAGAACAAAAGAATGAACTTGTACGGGTGGTTATGTCCCAAACAACATATACATTTGATGAGGCAAAAATATGTTTAGAAGATTCAAATTATAACATTATTAAGGTAGTCCGCGAGTTTATGACAAAAGGAAAAAATGAACATGAACAAGGCAAAAAGGATTTGAATGATGCCACTCGATCAAAGCACCAGGTTGTTTATGGAGAGATTCGAAAACTGATGGATAGTGCATCGAACTCTTATCGAAAGAGACAAGAAATGGCAAAACTTTATCAACAACAAGCCGATAAAGTAAAGGCGATGAAGGAGGAAGCTGCATTACAGCAAAAACAACAACAACCCACTAGAAGTCTAGATGATGTCGACTAACCAACTAACTCTTGCTATTGCTCTTACTCTTACTCTTTCGTCGTAGCTAGAATCGACGATTTATACTTTTTCTTCATTTTTAGATTATTTGTTGGAATTACCTTACTATTAATCAGAAAGTCATTATTATCTTCATATAATTCGGGTAGTATGTGTGTCAATGGCTTATTTACAACGTAAATCATCTGTTCACTTTTAAATAACTTTCGATACTCTTGAATTGATAAGTTGCCATAATATTTGTTAAGTAAGTAATAGGGATTTGGTGCTGGTTTAATACTCTTCTTGTAATTACAGATTTTACCATATAGTAAGTTAATCAGATGATATCGCTCGAACTTTGTCGAGGTGTCGATATTTTCATTCATTAAATAGGCAACCGCACACTCTGGTGAACAAAAACAACCATAAACCTGATATGTATTATTTGCAATGTTCATTGGAATATATATAGTTGGTGTATCGAAATCATGCGTATCCCAGAAACATGCTGAACGTCCTGTACCCTTTGTATGTAGCATATCGCTTTTATGAAATGTTAACTTCAACTGATTAATCTTCTTCCATATTTCTTTTTGTGTAACATCTTCAGGGACATTCTGCGAATGCGAATGCGAATGCGAATGCGAATGGTGACTTGATGGTTGTTGCAACCCATTACCACTGCATCCTGATGTATGATATCCTACTATCATATTTGTAGGAGAAAGCATGCTATTTGAATATACTGTAAACTCAGATGAATTAGACATTGAGATCGCCGGTATAACTTCATCTATATCAGATTTCATACATCGACTATTATCAACTGGAACTGCATCGTCTTGAGTAGAAGAAAACACACGTGTATTTGATACCGATGCAGCATGTTCTGTAACTGATAACGATGCACGTAAAAGAGTTGTATGGCAGTTAACAGGAGCCATACGGTCTCTATCACTATCAGAACCACCGGTTATTGAGTCACTTGTATTTGATGCATAAATGTCTTTTAGTTCAGATCCAGTCACATCGCTAGAATTGTATGAAACAACCTCTTCAATATTCGGAACATAGTCAAATGAAGAAATTGAGTTACCATGTTTCAAGTCCGATAAAAAACACCGAAGATGGAGAATAATATTTGGTATTTCTCTATCATTTGTATCTCCAATTGAACTCATCGGAATGATTTTGCCGCCTTTTGGCTTACGTCCGCGCTTCTTATACACCCCAGTTGAAACTCCGGATGAAGCCACAACTCCTGATGCAGACACCCCTTTTTGATTTACATCAAGTAATGTGGGGTCAATATAAATTGTCTCCATTTTAATTGAGGTTAATACACTCGCTGGAGTACTTGATAATGTTGGAACACCTAATGAAGACGCAGTATTTATATTAGATCCATTCTTTGCCTTTCCTTTCGATTTAGACTTGGCGACACTATTTGTTGATTCTGTCACAGCCCCAATCGCATCGGTAACTGTTGAATTATGTAGAGTATCTTCGGTTTGCACAGGTATATGTATTTCAGCCCCGTCAGGCGATGTAAAATGAACAACTGGTACGATAGTTGAATCATCAATCGTATGAAGTTGTTGATCATCCTTCTTCAGTAAATCATTTACTACATTCATCGATGGAAAGGTAGGCGGCACGTATCCCGGTTCTTGAAGCATCTTTTTACTATGAGGAAGAGGAGCAGGCTGTGCCTCTTTTGCGTTAACAGTTACTTTCATTTTAAATAAAAAAGTGATTGGTGGCTACTTTCAGAATATTCTGATTCCTTTATTGGTACATTTATTGATGTATGAAAGTTTAAGTAGTTTATATATATTTATAGTGGCCATAAAGTAATGAGAAGTGCACGATTCATCTTATTCACTCTTCAAACGCTTCTCTTCATTATAACACTTTCGACATAGCGGTACATAGTTATCCGAACCAATTACAACCTGATCCTTCTCATTTGTTAAACGATGACTGAATATACCAAGTGTTCCATCGCGACATTTACTGCAAAGAGACTTCAGTTTATATACTTCATTGCAATATGGAACTAGCTGCAACAAAGACCCCATTTGTTTTCTCTCAAAGTCTCCGTCTAGTCCACAAACATAAACACACTTCTTTTCATCATCCACCAGACACTTTACCAATTCAAGATCATGGAAGAATTGACCTTCATTAATTAATATAACATCAGCGGTTTCAATCACCTCTCTGTTGTTATCAAGGATCGATTGAAGAGTGGTTCCTTTTATACATGGGATCATTTGTTTATCATGTGTTGAGAGCATGGTTTCTGAATATCGGTTGTCGCCTTCGAAATTGATCACCGCAACTGGTATGTTACAAAACATACATTGTTTGTATATTTCTAATAGTTTCGATGTCTTTCCTGAAAACATCGGGCCGATAATTAACTCTAAATATCCATCAGTTCGATGGGATGATTTATTTGAAGGATGAAGATGATGGGATGACATGAATGTTCCGGATGTTGATGATATGAATGTATATCTTATTTACATGTATATAATGATTTTTATGGTAATAACGCATCAATTTTTTGTGTTACCTATATTCGATGAATGACTTCAGGGTTGTGTTCATTCACTTGAAAAGATACATTTCATCAGTCGACTTGCAATGAGAGATACAACAGGAAGAGATACTGCGTTTCCTGCCAGTTTATAAAGGTTCGTATCTGAAATAGACGACGGCAATACATACGACTCCGGAAAACCTTGAAAGTTGAAGCATTCTCTCGGTGTTAGCTTCCGAATGCCTCCATCAATATTATCAATGATGAGAGGAACATTATGTCCACCTCCACCCATATTTGCTGTTAACGTCGGACATTCATTACTTTTATTCTCCCGAACATATACTCTTCTGTATTGATAGACGGTGTCTTTATTTACAACGCCCTTTGAAACAAGCCCCCATGTTGCCGATTGTTCAGTATAATAATATTTATGGGAGACTGGGGTTTTTTCTAGCATAGAAGATATGCTTGCCTTTGGTATAGTAGGAAAGTCTAACGAGAATGTAGAAAATTGGCCATCTCGACCAGTACATTGATCATTTCGAATACATATGATGTATATTCTCTCGCGGTGTTGTGGTACTCCGGTGATCATTGCGGTGTTTAACACTTTGTATTGAATATTATATCCTTTACTCTCCAAGTTGGTCTTTATTATTGTGAAAGTGGCCTTGTCATCATGTGATACCAAGTTTTTCACGTTTTCAAGTACGACAAGACGCGGTTTATGGAAGTCGATTATTTTCAGAATCTTCCAGAATACATTTGATCTCTCATCTTGAAACCCTTCTTGTTTTCCAGCAATACTGAATGGCTGACACGGGAATCCGCCCGTCAATATATCATGCGGTGGTATATCTTCTTCTTTAATTTCGAGTAAGTCTCCGAGTGTTAACTTATGGTCAAAGTTGGCATCATAAATTGTTTTCGACCACTCAACCATATCATTTGCAAATACACATTTCACTTTTCCGGTGGATTCAAACGCGCGTGTAAATGCACCAGTACCTGCAAATAAATCTACCATACGTAGATGGGTAGAAGCCGATTCGGTTAACTCGCTATCTTTCGGTTTACGAACGATTTTGAATACCTTTTTCATTTATGTGTCAGCAAACGTGGAAAACGGACTAGTAATTTAAAATGTATATATTATGTTGTTTGATACATTCTAAATCGATTTTACATCTGTGAATAATTAAAGAACGAATAACACTAATATAAAGATTCTTTATTATGTTGTATAACACAAATTATTACATGGCGCGACCAAGTAAAAAATCGGTTGAAATGATCGACGTGTTGGTTCAACCAGTAAAAAGAAGAGTTACAAAATCAAAAATAGTTGCAAATGATATAACAAACGTGGTGCCGGTGGAGGAGTCATTCATACAGTCGCTACCAACATTTACAGTGGCCCCTAGACGTAATGTAAAGATAAAGGCGACAGCGACACCCACATTTTTATATAAAGAAGGTGTTACATTCGAGTATCCCGCAAATACAAATATCATAAAACTAGATGACATTGTTAAACCAACCACTACTCAACCTACTGTATCTTTTTTTAGTAAGGTTTCAGGAAACGCACCAGTAAGTGATGTAGAAAAGGATGTGGGTGTACCTCTACCTCTACCTCTAGATGATGAATGTGTACACACGATATGTCACACTACACCATGGGTCGAAAAATACAGGCCATCTAACTTTGAGGATATTGTGCTTGATCCACTCAATAAGGTTATATTGAATAATATCCTTGAAATGAACTACTTCCCCAATTTACTACTGTATGGTCCACCTGGTACAGGAAAAACAACAACAATCATTAACTTAGTAAATGCATACCAAGAGAAGTTCAAACTAAAAAACAAAGGACTCATGATACATCTGAATGCATCCGATGATCGCGGGATTGATATTATTCGAAATCAGATTAATAGTTTTGTAAGTTCGAAATCATTATTCGGCGATGGTATCAAGTTTGTTATATTGGACGAGGTTGACTACATGACAAAGAATGCCCAAACGGCACTTCGATACCTATTAAATAGTTACAATAACAACAACGTACGATTTTGTCTAATTTGTAATTACGTTAGTAGGATCGATGAATCTCTTCAGTCTGAGTTTGTGAGAATGCGGTTTAACCAGTTACCGGAGGCGGATATTATTTCATTTCTGCGTAGGATTAACGACAGTGAACGTCTCATGCTTACGGACGATACTCTCGTGTCAATCCAGCGTCAATTTAACTCCGATATTCGAAGTATGATTAATTACATGCAAACAAATCAAGACATTATACAGAACTGCAATATTGTAAAGGATGATATATGGATTCGACTACTTGATATGGTAAAGTCACACGTTACGACAAAGTCGGAGATTATATCATATATCAACACAATTAGTCGTACATATAATATTGAACGCAAAAATATCATCAAGAATTATCTCAACTTTATTATTCGAAAACGACCGGAATGTATTGTTCCATCATTTTTATCAAATATAGAAAATATAATGCACTTACATGACGGAAATACAGAGTATATCATTAATTATATTGTACTTCAGATGATGCAACTGTTTCGTCTGAACAAAGAGACTCATTCTTACGGCGAAATGTAGAAGGATGATTTATAGTATGTTTTTATACGGTTTTGCAGGTTATGCATAAACGTGTTTGGCGGCGATTCCTTCGTGGGGTCAAAGAGATTCAGGGTCATCGCATATTGTTGTTGCGGAAGGTTTTCTTGGTCGGTTTTGTCGACCTTTTGAATAAACTCATATGGTATATTTGTCGATGGGGGCGTTGTTATACAATATGTGTTGGCATATATTTCAACGGGAGAATAGGACAGAGGAGAGGCGGGTATCGTTGGCTCTGCCCCAACACTCACGTTTTTTTCACATATATTCATAGATTTACATTTATGATAGTCTAAGTATTCTAAACTAATGTTGTCGGTAGGGTCATAGCTTGTCGGTTTAGAATAATTCCCAAATGATATAATTTGATTCATTCTTCGTGTTCGTTCTTGTTTATTTACTTGCGCACGCACAGACAACATCTTGATTATCGTATTATGTAGGGTTGTTATTAGTTTCGCGTTATTAGTTTCGCGTTATATATACCTCATAATATAAAAAATGATACATGTACCATATCATTGGGGATTTAAGTCCTTATGAAATAATTGAAATAAAACAATTTAAAGAACCGCTATCAACAATCATAGTATTATGGAATATAAAGCCTCGCGTAAATCAAACAACCCCAGTAATAAATTATCATCTCTTGGCTGTGCCACATCCGCATTTAATATTGATGATGCATGGATGTCATTCATGCACCATTCCGACGAAGATGACTATAACAGTCCTATACAACGAAATGAAATATCAGAGGAGGAAGATGGAGACGATGAAAGTGATATTGATGGTGGAGTATATGAAACATCTGACTTCAGTTCAACAACCACCGGAAACGGAAACAGTCATACATCAAAGGTCGGCGCGTCTAGCGTAACACGAGAACACACGAATTGTGATAATGAAGAAGAAGACAGCAGTTATGCAAATTTCATGAAAATAAGACATACATCTTCGTCCAATACTATATTTCATGATGTAACACCAGAGGCATCTAGATTAGGCAAAAAAAACACAACCGTAAAATATCTACCAGGTGTTGTCAAAAAAACATGCATCTCTAAGAAACAACAACGTCGTGCGTACACATTCGTCAACGATAAAATAATTGTCAATGATGTTGTTACGAATGAATCTAATAATTCAACCGATACATCTTCACACTCAATTCCGTATTCATCCATTACCTCCACACCAGTATCGGAACATACTACTCCTAAATCAACCCCGATTTATATTTCAACTAAAACGAAAATATCATACTTAAATACACCAATTGATATTAAGTCGGTCTTTTGGAAAATGCCAGTTGTTCCATATGCAATTCCATCCGAAGGTATTATTAAAAAACAAATCAAGTTTTATACGACAAATCCTGCTGAACTTGAAGAAGTACAAACACTTCTCAAGGGGGAACAATATTATGAAGACCAAGTGATCGAACACATTGAAAATCCTGATGGACGAATCAAGTTCAAAGATCAGCGGAAAATAAGTATTGGCATATCTCGTAAAGATATTATCAGTTACCATTGCAAAAAGAAACGTGCATTCTTCAACTGCTTTGTCGTTATTATGCGTATAATGGATGATGCAAGTAACTATAAAGAAATGCATGTAAAAGTATTTAATACTGGTAAACTGGAAATACCTGGCATTCAAGATGATGTAATCTTATACAAGGTTCTCAATTTACTTGTATCCATTCTTACTCCTATTCTTGGAGAAAACGTGGATTACTTGAGAAATAAATGCGAAACAGTACTCATCAATTCGAACTTTAATTGTGGATACTATATTAATCGTGATAAACTTTATGATATTCTGAAATATGAGTACAGAATTAATAGCAATTATGATGCGTGTTCTTACCCTGGAATACAATGCAAGTTCTTTTATATTCCGGGGCTTGATGCTCAGACAGGACAACAGCCAACAGAAACAATGGATAATATGTCTATGTCAGGTTCTCTTGCTGCCATTCCATTATATTATGAAATCTCATTCATGATATTCAGAACCGGCAGTATTCTTATTGTTGGAAAGTGTAACGAGAAGATACTGCATGATATTTATGTATTTATTCGAAACATGTTACAAAAAGAATATCATCGGATTAGCTGTAAGGGTCCGGGAGAAAACAACCCACTCAGTGAAACAATACAAGGAAATGATGATGATGAAACATATGTTCCAGTTATCACTCAAAAGAAAAAAGAAACAAAAATCCGTAAACGTACTATTATTGTAAATGCATAAATACACGGTCATTCTTTATCGAATGAATCTATAAATGAAACACCCAATTTATAAACTTAAGTGGAGTAAGTTCCACATATTTTTCATATATACGACCATCATGCATCCGTGTCATTATTGTTGTTGATGTTGATACATCATTCTTACGGACTTTCTTTATAAACATTTCAATATACGAATAAAATGAATATCCATTTGGATGAGGAACTACATATAATCCGCTACCATTATCTGTGATAAATACATCGACGAATGTGTCTACTTTATTAAATGCATTCACTATATCATCGTATGTTTTGTAATGAGATGAGAGACGTACCATCGAATCCGTAATACCATGAATATGCGTATTGAGTGTTTTTATAAATTGAACATTTGGACATGATATATTTGGTACATGTTGTGGCGATAATACAAGAGACGTATTGGAACCTTTTCTTGAACCCTCCGCTATATGCGATAATTCAGTATTGTAACCATCATGTCTACATGTATTTACATTGGTATGCATGTTATTCACTGCATCATATGTAAACATAAATTGATCTATCTCTCGGAATATCACTTTCGTATAAATAGCAATCATACTACTTAGTATGTTACTTTTATAAAAGTCATCGCTCATTTCGACAAACTGATGTCTATAATCATTTTGTATTTGAAATATTGTTTTCTTGTAAATAAAGAGAAGTGCATCCTTAGGTGTTAACTGAACTGAAACATGTACATCATTACTAATCTGATGTATGAACTCAATATAATAATAAATCGCCTTTTGGGCATGAAAATATGTTAATTCTAAGTTTCGTGTATATAACAAAAGTACCTTAAACACATACGTTAAACCATTAAATCCAGTTTTTAATATATATTTATAATCATGATACGTCTGAAGTTCATGTATGTTTTCATGCTGTAATGACTCAATTGAGTGGATAAAATATTCATTTATGATTTGTGTATACTTTTCAAATAACATCGATGGATGCTCTACAATCGATGAACGATACACATTCACATTTTCAACTGAGTAGATAAATGCTGGAACTGGAGAAGAAGAAATATTTACTGTATCCATTACTGGTTGGCCACTAGATTTTGGATTATCGGACATTGTGTGTATCTGTATACCTCATATATATAATTATTCGGATTACAACCAAAAAACAATATACAGCTAATAAAAAACAATATACAGCTAATAAAAACAATATACAGCTAATAAAAACAATATACAGCTAATAAAAACAATATACAGCTAATAAAAAACAATATACAGCTAATAAAAAACAATATAAAGATTTCCAAATTGTTTATTCTATAAATGTCAACCACAACTACAAAGGAGTCATACCGACTTCCATCCAATGCATGCCTTCAACATGTTTCAAAGCTGGCGATTGTTGAAGATAAACCAATCATGATGGACTATTGGACTGCTTCTTTAGAGAAGTCTGATAAAGCAGCGATTATCGGAGTTCGCGAAAATAATGAAAAACTCCTTGTAAAGAGTTCAGAAGAATATACCAGTCCCATTAGCAAGATTTACAGTGTCGAAACAGAGTTTATTGTTGTTACTGAGAACTCAATTTACTTGGTTGCATCGGACATTGCTCGTAAACGTATTAGCTAGACTAACCAATCGCATTTATGTAATATGAACATTGGTCACGTAATCTTATAATTATTATCATGTTTATTTGTAATAATAATTATTTTGACCCTATTATATACCATACATCCCCTATATTTATCGGATGCCACCATCATCCCTCATTACAAAATGCGGAGGCATCTTGGCCTTAACTCCTCCAAGTAAGGTACTCAATGCACGCTCGGTGATCGGATTCGAACAATTAACACTACAATGGGATACCCCTGATTCGATTGACCCAATTATTAGTTATAACATACGAACAAAGGAAACACTTAAACCCGGCAGTACTCTTCGCGACTATGGAAATGTTTCCACAAATGTTGTCACTGTAACTGGACTAACCAACGGTGTTTCATATGACTTTATTATTGCAGCGATAAATAAGTACAATCGAGGGCCATATTCCGATGTTGTCTCCGGAAAACCGGGTTCAGTACCCGGCATCATAACATCCTTTATATCAATTGATAACCTAAACACCCAATTCGACATCTCATCCGTCGCATTCGAGTTTATTCCACCCATCTCAAACGGATACGATATTACACAATATACTATAAAATACCGACTAAGAAGTGGAACCCCCGTTTTAACATACAGCTACTTTACATTTAATGCACCGGCTGCTACGAATCCTCCTTCAAAACCTACATGTAGGATATCCGGTCTCCTGGCAAATCAACAATATGACTTTTCGATTGCTGCAATAAACCAAGTCGGCACTGCAGAGTTCAGTAATACACTTATCCTTCAACCAGGGCTTGTTCCGCGATTCCCCACTGACGCATCTGGAAATGTTCCTGGGTATGCAACTCGAACTGAATCATCCAGCAATAAGATTCGCTTATTTTGGAACCAATATGTTCCTCTCGTTCCAGGTGAACCCACCCCTATTCAGTACGTTATACAATATACCCCAACCAGCGGTGCTACAAGTGGCAACTGGATTTATTACCCGGCAATATTCGTCGGATATGATGCAAGTTACGTTGATATATCATACGGAATCTTAAATGGTCAGACATATTATGTTCGATATGCCGCTATTAATGATAACGGACGCGGTAACTTCACAAACATATTCACCAATTCTACAGGTAGCCCAGGCAGTTTTCCGCGAAATCTTGATTATATAAATATTAACCGCCAAGATAGTGGCGCGAGAATTGGATGGGGGTGGCTAAATGACCCCTCTGTTCCCACCCAGAATGACTTTACTAATATTGTGTATACTGGTGGTTACCCTATTATTGACTATCGTCTATTACGATACAACTTGACAAATGACCCAAGCGCAAATACCCCTGAAAATATCGCGGACTATACAGTAACCACGCTAACAGTTGGAGGTCTTATAAATGGTAATGAATACTTATTCAAAGTTCGTCCGCGAAACATTCTTGGATATGCCACATCATATACTACACAAACCGTTATTCCAGTTAGACCTGCAAGTATATTTCATTCTCTCGGAGGTAGTTCATACTCAGGATACATTGAACTTACGTGGGTACCGCCTGATTTCCCGCAAGAGACAGGAGGTCTTCCAATTCGTCGATTCATATTCGAGTACCGTTTATACAATATTCCGATTCCTAGTGGGACTGAGTCAACCAGCATTGTTGTAACAGAAGCATTATGGAATAGCCTCACCACACCAGTTGCCTCTTTTTTTCTGGAGAATGTGACGAGTAGAACAACAAATGTGTTAGGACTGGTAAACGGTGAATACTATATTTTTCGCGCAACATCTCTTACATATGATCCACGTGTAGGAGAGATCGTTGGTGAATACGGGATTCAAACCGATGCCAGCGGAGGATCCGGGTATAGCTCATATACTCCGAATCCTGTACCCGCAGGTGAAGTTCCATTTGGAGTGTCGAATCTTGCAGCGACAGTTGGTGACAGCTTTATTACAGTTACTTGGGGACCGCCAACCATCATTGGTTCAAAAGAAATCATCAGTTATATCCTTCGATACAAAATATCGAGCCAACCAGACAGTGGGTATAGTTACATTACAATTGCCGCAACTGAGAGAACGTATACAATTGTCGGACTGGTCAATGGAACCCAATATAAAATACAAATGTATGCCAAAAATATTATCGGAACAACAAGCCCCACTATTTTCAATATAGATAGTGCGAGTTTATTTAAAGTACCTGGACGACTCCCCGACTTAATCGCATTAGAAACCCAATATGCAATTATCGGTAAATCCTCTCAGATCACGTTGAGTTGGGCCACTCCAACTGTCTCTCAGAGAGGTGGATACCCCATCACCAATTACTTCATTCAGCGGCGCGAACTTAACATCCTCGGAAATGCGACAACTGACTTTATCACATATTCTCTGCAACAACCACTATATATTGAACAATACTTTACTTCCAAGTCTGGTGGTCTAGGAGATAGTGGCGGGTTTATCATGACGAATGCCGACAGTACATTCAATACTTACTTAACCTCTCTTACAAATACATTTGAGACTACTGCAGCAGGTGGCCAAATCCAATTATTCTGGAGGTATGGAGGTATATTCAGTGATTTAGAGTATAAAGATTCCAACTATAACATTAATGGTGTACCGAGTCCATTTATTCTACCATACTCATTTACAGTATCTATTACACTTGATAATACTGCCGGTGCTACACTATTAAAAGCAACACGGAATTATGTTGCTCAGACAAGCGATCCTTATTATGATCTCTCCGGTAGTCAGTATATTGATATGAGCGCGAACTTCGATGTTTCATCCGTGTTATTAACTACCAATAATCGCGTATTCTTTCAGCTATCATACACCCCCGATACTTTTATTAATGAGATTGGTATTAAACGCTCGTTTACAATTGTTATGAAACGTGTGAAGATTATACCTCCGAAACCATACACCTTTGTGAATACGAATACTGGAATCGGATCAAGTAGTCCGTTTACCATGTACGAAATCCCGCCAATAAATCAGCCAATCGACGCTTCGTATGTTATGACTGGTCTAGCCGATGGAACCATTTATAACTTTCGAGTCGCAAGCCGTAATGAGTTTGGAACAACCGGATTTTCCAACTCAATCTCTCGAAAATGCGGACGTGTACCATATAAGATCGGCACATCAGTTCAAGGATTATACACGAGTGACTATATTGTATATCGCGACAACAGCGGGGTTGGTATGGTATGGAATCCGCCAGCGAGTGGAGGGTATGATATTACCAGTTATAACTTCTTATTTACAGTCGATCCAAGCGGTAGATGGCTTGATAGTCTTACATATACTCCACTTCTCTCGGATGTATCATTTACTACATATAATCCAATTGTAAAATTGGTAACCGATGTAAGCAACTTTCGTATGGTTATATCTGAATCTCAAGTATATGGTTCTTCTTCTGTATCTACAAAAACTCCTCTCGTCACCGGGAATCGATATTATGTGAAAATGGCAGCAGTCAATGAACTCGGGGTCGGAGAATATACAGACCTAAGTAGCGTAATTATTGGGCGAAACCCCGAGACAGTGCGCGATCTTAGTATCATTGTTGGAAATAATTATGGACGACTTATCTGGCGTGTTCCAACTACGGATAATGGGTACCCGATTTATGATTATGCTGTACAATATCGACCATCTATTAATGGTGTCTTGAATGCTGACTTTATTCCAGTACATAGGTTATCCACTGATCCAGTAACTGGGTACCCGCAAAACACATTGTATCCTGCTCCGATTGAGTCCCTTAATCCCGCTGACCCGCAATATTCACCTATGATGATACTCGTTCAGTCCGGAATCAATTATTATTATACATCCCCGACATTTACAAATCAATTCGATCTCTCGATGATCGCTCTTACATGGAAATATACAGTGAATACAAGTAGTGCAACCATGCCTACTAGAAGCACGCGTATGCAAATACAAATGCGCCTGAATAATAGTACTGGCCCCGTTTTAGTTGACACAAGTGGAACATACAATGTTACTGCAAGTGAACTCACATACTATTTTCCGGTGAATCCATATGTTCCAATTGTGCCGGCAAATCGTCTTTATATGAAGGTAATTGCAGATTCTCTCGGCGATCCCAGTATAAATGATATATTTAATATCGTTGTGCGTGGGTATAGTATGACTGGTATCGCTCCACTACGAACTACACCAGATATTTCGACCAACTTTACATTTATTATTGGTGGCGATGAAAATCCACTCATATTTTATGATGTGAATGCTGCCCTACGATACAAGTATACATTCCGTGTAACCCCTGTTAACTTCATTGATTATGCATTTGAAGCTGAAATTAATGATATATCGAATATTGAAATTGGAACCGCAGTAAGCTCTCGGGTGACGGATTTAGCAGGAGTTGTCCAGGACGAAAGTATTCTACTATATTGGAGCTATGGAAACCCCAACTTGGTATACGACTTCTATGTTCGCGTAGATGACTACCGCAATAATCCTTGGCCAATTCTTCCTGATTTGAACCATTCTTTAACAACAGATCCTGTACCGATTACACGAGAGACAAGCGGTCCATATACTGGTCTCAATAAGTATGTTATTCCGGGTCTTGTAAACGGCCAGTTCTATTATTTGAGCATCTCTCCTCAAGTCGTGGTTTCAGATGGTGGATATAGTACATTATATAATGCTCCTGAATCGAATGTCGTCATGATTGCGCCAGGACGTATTCCAACTCCAGTAACATCCATTACTGCGAGAGGTGGAGTAAATAGTGTTACAGTTACATGGGTTGCACCAAATGACCCGAATGCTTACTCCAATTATAATAACCCGACAAATGTAGAATATGTCTATCCAATTACCTCGTATATATTTCAAACCACTGCAAGTATTGATACTTCAGGAAATCCGTCGAACTGGACAAACCACACTACCTATACTGGCGAAAACCTTCCTATTTCTGGACAAAGTACTACGATTATCGTAACTGGGTTAATTAATGAAATCCGGTATTATTATCGTGTTATCGTTATTAACTCTATTGGGGAGTCCGTTAATAATACAGTTGCATACGGCGATACATCTGCATATCCATTCGTACCAAGACACTTTACGAACTTATCAATTATTCCGTTTTATCAAGTGTCAACCACACGTTACTTGTTGAATATTTCATTTACAATGCCGGAATATAATGGAAATGCACTTATATATGGATATAAGTATGAGTATACAAACTCGCCTACAACACCTGATGCAAACACTGTATGGATAGATGTGTTTGATGAGACATATGGTATTGCGGTAATGTCGGATAACATGGCATCTGGACAGGATGCGTTAACGAGTGTTACTGTCCCAGAGGGCGGTACAATGACAAAATATATTGTGTGTAAGAGTGGTATTGTGTTGACATCATCATCTGTATCGTATGTTCGATTCAATGTGACCGGGTATATTGTGGAAGGTATACCTGGGCCAACCCCTGCACGAATTGTGCCTATTGTCTATCGCCTCTCATATTTGTAATATTATTGTAGTAGTGAATAGTAGTTAATAGTAGTGAATAGTAGTGAATAGTAGTTAATAATAATAATATACATCGGTATTGTAAAAATATTTATCGGTGTATATTATACTAGTATGCCAAGTAAACGTTTATCTCCGAGTCTAATCAACTCTCAAACAAAACAAGCCTTGAAAAAGGAAGTTATCTCGACAATTGGAATGAACCTATTTAACCGAAAGGCCATTCAACAAGAGGTTTGCTCTATGAAACCGCCGAAATAAAGAGGGGGTTGTTATTATTGTTATTTACAATACGCGCGATAATGCATCAATCTGTTCTAATGTAAGTGACTCTGGGAACTCAACATTGAACTTTATTTTTATGGAACCCACCTCGCCGTTTCTTTCTAATCCGAGAGATGGAATGGGTTTTACTGTACCTGGTTTAATAATATTCCCTGGTTTATTATTTAACTGAAATACTCGACCATTTACATGATTTATTTCAAACTGAAACCCACATAACGCTTCTTTCAGTGAAATTGTTTTATCCATATGCAGATCAATACCTTCTGTCTTGAATACCGGATGTCTCGCAACTGTAAATATAACGCGGATGTCACCCTTCATACCCACTTCATTCATATTTCCACACTCACTCAATATAACGGATTCTCCATCTTGTATTCCTTTTGGAATTGGTACATGAATCGTTTCACTAACATATGGATTTAATCCTGGAACATGTCTTTGTATGTCAACTGCAATACTGCCGCCTTGAAACACCTGCTCTAGTGTTAATTGAACGGTTTTTATAATTGTCTCTGGAACATGAGGTGTCGGGTGCTGTTGCTGTTGCTGTTGCTGAGGCGGGGGGTGTT
>Ga0194123_10001386_pt1 | contig 36959 bp, 40 predicted proteins | sample TA2MahsurfametaG_5_FD_155479 | JGI IMG/M metagenome (GOLD analysis project Ga0194123, IMG submission 155479) | Freshwater microbial communities from Lake Tanganyika, Tanzania - TA2015023 Mahale A surface | ecosystem: Environmental > Aquatic > Freshwater > Lake | place: Tanzania: Lake Tanganyika... | reverse complement strand
GCGCAGTTCATCGGCAGCCCGCCGATGAATCTGCTGCCGGTTCGCAGTGTCGGACAGGGTCAACTGCAACTGGGAAGTCGCCGCTTCATGCCCGAAGGCCCCATGGCCGAAGCGCTGTTGCAATGGCAGGCCCGCGGCGGCGCAGAAGAACTCAACGGCGGCCTACGGGCCGAGCACCTCAAGCTCGCTCCAGCCACCAACCGCAATCTGGCGGCGGAGATCTGTCACGTGGAGGGCCTGGGGAATGAGCAAGTGCTCACCGCCCGCCTGCTGGAAGGAGACCACCTGGTGCAGCTCCGCGCCGAACCCGATCAGGCCCTGGTTCCAGGAGAAACCGTGCACTTGGAAGTCGATGCCAGTGGGTGGCGCCTGTTCGATCAGGCGGGTGAAGCCCTTCCGATGACTCAGGAGCCGGCTGGATCACCAGCAAGCTCCGCTCCCCAGCTGCCCACATTCAGCTCCTAAGGCGCCGAGCTACTTCACCCAGATCACAGTGCAACCCTGGCCGCCGTCGCCCTGCTCGGCGTCGCTGACCCGTTCCACATAGCTCACGCTGGCCAACCACTCCCTCAGGCCACGCTTGAGCTTGCCCGTGCCGATGCCATGGATCACCCAAACGGGACCATTGGCGGCGCGAAGATGCTCTTCCACCGCCGCTTCGGCTTCGTGAACGCGCATGCCGCGCACATCAATGGTGTTGCGCTCCGTTCGCACCTCAGGGCCACGGCTCGCGGGATTACGCCGGCTGCGGATCGCCACCTGAGGTTGCGGCGGCTCCGGTTTTTCCCCATGGAGCCCCTCAATGGCCGAAAGCTCCAGGTTCAGACGCATCACCCCACAGCGCACGGTGAGCTCACGGCCATCATCGGAAAGTGACAACACCTCTCCGGCCTTGCCTAAGGAGAGGACCCGCACGCGATCGCCAACCTTGGGGAGCCATCCCCTGTGCTCACGCCTCTCCGGCAGCGGACGGTGCTGCTGCTCGAGCTGCTTGAGCTTCTGTCCGGCACGACGGGCCGTCTCCCCGAGACGGCTGGAATCGGCACCCTGGCCATGCCGCAAGCGGCGGATGATGCGCCGCACCTCCTGTTGACCATCGCGAATGGAGCGCTCCAGCTGCTGGCGGCGCTGCTCCTGCAACTCCGCGCTCTGTTCCTTCTGCTGCTGCCAGCGCTGCAGCAATTCCTCATGCAGCAGCTCCGTGCGGGCCAGCAGAGCCGCAGCTTCCTCAGCGGCCTCCTGTTGGCGCCGCCGTTGATTTTCCAAACCAGCGATCACCTGATTGAGCTCCCCCTCCCCACGGGGAGCCAGCAGGGTGGAGGCCTCCGTCAGAACCGCGGCATCCAAGCCGAGGCGCGTGGCGATCGCCAACGCATTGCTGCGGCCAGGGATGCCCCATTGCAGGTGATAGGTCGGCGACAAGCTCTCCACGTCGAAGGCCACAGAGGCGTTCTCGAAGCGGGGATCGTTGTATTTGAGAGCTTTGAGCTCCCCGAAGTGGGTGGTGGCCATGGTGAGTCGGGCCCGATCCGCCAACTGCCTCAAGAGGGCAATGGCCAGGGCCGTTCCCTCGGTTGGGTCGGTGCCCGCCCCAACTTCATCCAGCAGCACCAGTGATGCACCACAGACCGCGGAGAGATCGGACTGCGCTGGAGGAAGGGCCTCAAGAATTCGAGCAATCCGCCGCACGTGCCCGCTGAAGGTGGAGAGGCTCTGCTGGAGCGACTGTTCATCACCAATGTCAGCCAGCACCTGCTCACACCAGGGCAGACGCGGTGTCCCCTGACAGGGCAGGAACAGACCCGCGCGGGCCATCAGGGCCGCCAGGCCAACGCTCTTGAGAGTGACCGTTTTGCCCCCGGTGTTGGGGCCTGTGATCGCCACCACCCGCAGGTCTGCATTGACCTGCAGGGAGACAGGAACCACGGCCTTCTCGCCCAGTCTCTTCTCCTGCCAGAGCAGCAGGGGATGGCGAAGACCTTCGAGCTGCAGTGGCGCCAGCGGATCGGACTCCAGCTCAGGGCGCACCGCTCCGAGCCAGGCGCCGTAGCGGGCGCGTGCCACAGCCAGATCCAGCCGCACTAACACCTGCTGCAGATGCTCAAGCGCCGGCACCTCCTCGGCCACCAGAGCGCTGAGTTCCTGCAACACCACCCGTTCGGCATCACGCTCCTCACCCTCCAACTGACGGAGTCGATTACCCAGGACAATCACCGCCTGCGGTTCGATAAACACGGTGCTTCCGGAGGCTGAGCTGTCATGCACCAGGCCAGGCAGCTGACTGCCGGCGCCAGCTTTGACAGCCAACACCGGCCGGCCATTGCGCTCGGCCACCACGCTGTCCTGCAACAGGGGGGCGTAGCGGCGCAGCAGTTCATTGAGGCGATCGCGGCGCTCAGCGCGAGCGGCCGCAATCTGACGCCGCAGCTCCGCCAGAGGGGGGCTGGCGCGATCGGCAACCCGACCACCGTCTTCAATGCAGAAGCGCAGGCGCTGCTCCAACTCGGGGAGAGTGCGCAGCGGCTCCACCAGGGCGGTGGTGACCGGTCGCAACTCGGGATCATCGATCTGTCGGCGCAGGCGCCGGGCTGCTCCCAAGGTGGTGGCCAGCTCCAGCAGGTCATCAGCACTGGCAACCCCTCCCTTGCTGCAGACCAGCAGAGTCCGCTGCAGATCGGCCACTCCCTGGAAGCTGAGCCCCCCCTCCGTCAGACCATCCAGAGCCAACAGCTCCGTGGTCTCCAGCAACAGGCGCAGGCTCTCAGCGTGGCTGCTGGCCAAAGGCAAGGCCGCCGCCAGGGTGCGACCAGCGGTCGTGCTGGCAAAGCTGGCCACATGCTGCGCCAGCCGCGGCCACTCGAGCAGCTCGAGCGCTTCCTGCTGAATCGATGCCTGCGTCTCGCCCGTCACGCGTAGTTCAAAGGAATCGGCGCGGCCCCAACATTGGAGGGCAAACCAGCAGCAGGTTCATAGAGCATCTCGAGCCAGTTGCCCTCGGGATCCTGCATATAAAAGGAGGCCGTTCCATCCCGGTGGTCATGCACCGGCCCGCAGCTGTGTCCCTGGCCCACCAGTTGCTCTCGGATCTGATCCACCTCCGCTCGGTTCTGGAAATGGAAGGCGAAGTGCGGGCCGGCAGCTTTGTAGTCCGGGCTTAGCAGGGCGATGCCCTCGCCGCTGGAGGGCCACTGCACATAACACCAATCGTCGGCCTCCCAGGTCAGGCGGAGGCCGAGAGCAAGGTAGAAGCGCTTGGCCCGATCCATGTCCTGCACCCGCAGGGCGACATGGCCGAGGCGATGGGTGGCAGACATGACGGGCAACGGCATTGGCTCCATTCTCCGCTTTGCACGGCGGGACAGGCGTAGCAACACTGTGGTGATCTCACCCCTCCTGCCTTGAGTGCAGCCGCCCCTGGCCAACCCGGCAGCTTCTGGCTCACCAACCGAGGCGTGGTGGCGGTCTGTTTTTTGGTGCTTGAGCTGGTGTTCTTCTCCACCGACTCGGTGGGCGTTCCAGCGCATCTCTATGTCAGCGGGGATGTCGGCGGCACGCCCTACCTGGCGGAGTGGTTCATGGTGTCGTTCCTGGTGCCAGCGGCGTTGATCATGCCGCTGCTGGGGAGCCTGCGGGAACGGGTCGGTTCCAAGGCGATTGCCACCGTTGGGCCTGGCCTCTTTGGGGTGGCCTGTCTGATCAGTGCCATGGCCAGCGACCCGCAACTGTTCATCGCGATGCGCGTGCTCCAGGGGATGGGGGCCGGCGTGATCCCCGCCGCCGCCGGGGGGTATCTCGGAGGGCAGCTGGGGGAGAAATACACCCCGATGGGCAAGGGATTGGTGGCGCTGGCCTTGGTCAGTGGATCCAGCATCGGCATCCCCCTCTCCGCCTTTGTGACCTGGTATCTGAGCTGGAGAGTGCTGTATGTGGGCTTGGGGCTCACGGCCCTGGCGGCGGTGGCTGTGATCGCCAGGCTGATGCCGCCCTCAGCGGGCAACCCCGAAGCGGAAATCGACTGGCTGGGTTACGGCTTGATGGCAGGGGGCTTTGGTCTGCTGGCCCTCTCCTTGGTGGTGGGCAATCAACGCGAGTGGTTTCAAAGCGCCACCTATGTCGTGATGCTCTGGAGCGCCCTGCTGCTGATCGGTCTGTTCGGCTGGAGAACAGTCAGCGTGCCGAAGCTAATCAATCTGCGCATCTTCCAAGACATCAACTACTGCGTGAGCACAGTCAACCTGAGCTCCGTGATGTTTTTTCTGTTCATGATCTTCGCGATCGTGCCCAACTTCCTGGTCACGGTTGTGGATAACACGATCGAGAACTATGCCTGGGCCTTTGTTCCGTTTGTGGTCTCCGCCATCCTCACCGGCCTAATGGTGACTCCCGGCGCGAGCCCCTATCTGATCGCCAGGAGCATTGCGGCCAAGAAAAAGCTCTGTGCTGCAGCGATCTTCTGCTTCGCCCTCACGGCCCTCTGGATGGCCTACACCTCAGCCCAGCAGAACAACAGCAACATCACGGTTCAGCTGATTGCGGTGGGTGCCTGCTTTGCCCTGATCAATTGCCTGGAGATCCAGATGTCGTTCTCCACCATGCCCGCCGAGCTGATGACCAGCGCGAGTTCCGTGCTGTTTTTCTGCACCAATATCTCCAAAGCCCTCTCCGGTGGGGTGAGTTCTGCCATCAGCACCGTGAGCAGTCAGGGGAGCTGGGAGCGCTTTCGCGAGCAGACCTTTGCGGCCCATGGCGCGCTGGAGAGGTATCAGCTTCCCCTTCGCGGGCACCCGCTTGGAATCCAGGGCGACCTCTGGTCGCAGGGATCACTGGAGCTGATCGACAAAGCCATCGCCAAACAGGTGGCCGTGGTGACCTTCATCAACATCGCCACCATGGTGGGGGTGGTGCTACTGGTGCTCTCCGTGCTGCCCCTGTTGCACCGCAGCCCTGAAAGTGCAGCGAAAACCAGTCGGCCCAACTAATCTGGAGCCGGTCGATGCCCCTGGCAGATCGTGAGTGTGACGGGTGCCAGCAACGCAGAGATCGGCGCCCAGAGCCGCGCGAAAACAAGACCATCCACCCGACTCATCGCTGCCGGAGCCGTTGGTGTTGTCGGTGGAGGATTGGGGATCTACTTCGTTCACAACCACTTCTTCCCCACCACCAACGACGCCTACGTGCACGCCTACACCGTGACGGTGTCGCCCTATGTGGAGGGCTACATCAAAACCGTGAAGGTGGAGCCCAACGTCTACGTGAAGAAAGGGCAGCTGCTCTACGAGATCGTGCCACTTCCCTTTCAGCTCAGCGTGGATCAGCAGCAGCATGAACTGGAGGCCGCCGTTGCCCAGAAGGGAGCGCTGCAGCAGCAGTTGCTTCAGGCGCGTCAGGCTCTGAAAGACCAGCAGGCCAGCCAGTGGATCATCGATCTCAACCAACAGCGTTACGCCTACCTCGAGCAGCAACAGGTGGTCTCCCTGGAGAAGGCCCAGGAATTTGAGGCCTCCAAGCTTGAAGCGAAGGCCAAGGTGAAAGGTGCCACGCTCGAGCTCGGGCGCCTCGAACAACAGATCAACGAACAGGACGCCAAGATTCGGGCCCTGAAGGCCGCTGTGGGCAACGCCAAGGTGAATCTCAACTACACGCGCTACTACGCGCCGATGGATGCCTATGTGAGCAACAACTTCAGCATCCGTGTTGGACAGTATGTGAAACCTGGCCAGGCCATGTTCACGTTGGTCGACAACAACCACTGGTGGGTCGATGCCAACTACCTGGAGACTCAAATCCACCGCATCCGCGATGGCATGCCGGCCAAAGTGACCCTCGATATGTATCCGGGCGTCAGCTTCCGCGGCAGGGTGATCAACATCAGCCAGGGAAGTGGTGCCTACTACTCCCTGCTGCCGCCCCAGAACGCCACAGGCAACTGGGTCAAAGTGCCGCAGCGCTTTCCCGTGCGCATCCGCTTGGAGCAGAACACGAAGCATCCCCTGCGGGCCGGATCCACGGCCCATGCCAGCGTGAACACCCTGGCGCGCCCCTAGTTGGCGAGGGTGATCGGCAAGCTCACCGGCTCACCGGGGCGGGTTGGCACCGGCAACAGTTCGCGCAGCAGCTGGGCGTAACTGACGTTCGCCAGGGTCATGGCCTCCGCCCGCTGTTCCATCGCCGTGGTGAGGGAGCGGATCGTGTCAGAGAGATCGGTGTAATCAGCCAGACCGAATTCATAGCGGGCTCGGCTGTCTCGGTAGGCCTCACGAGCAGCGCGAAAGGAAGCATTGGCCGCAATGATCTGACTGAGGGCCGCACGGTGGTCGTAGTAGGCACTCTCCAGGCGCTGCCTGATGGCGTTGCGCTCGGAGGCCTCCGTTTGGAGCGTGCGCTCGGCCGCCGCCCGGCTGGCGGCGACGGCACCTGAGGTGATGCCGGCATCGAAGAGACGCCAATTGAGCAGCACGCCCGCCGCCCATTCCCCGCTGTCCCCGTTGACGCCGGGAACGTAGGCCGGCCCCTTGCAGCAGCCATTGAGGTCGATCAAGGGGGAGGTGGACTGCGCCGCCAGATAGCCCCCGCTGGCGAACAACCCCAAACGGGGGAGCAATTCGGCCGCCCGACGATCGGCCTGACGGAGCAGGGCCTGACGCGCCGATTGCAGCGCCTGCAACTGAGGGTTGTCCTTGAAACCGCGAACGATGGTCTGCTCCAGATCAAAGGGCCAGGGCGGCTGCAACCGCACCGCCTCGAAGGCCTCGAGGGTGACAGGGAAGGGAGCATTCACCAGATTGCTGAGACGTCTTTGGCTGCTGAGGCGAAGTGCGTCGGCCTGCTCGAGCCGGAAACGGCTCTGCTGCAGCATCGCCTCGGCCCGCAGCAGATCCACGCGAGGCACCAGACCGGCGATCTTCATCGCCTGGACCTGATCAAAAATCACCGTGTCGTTTTGCACCACCACCTGGCGGATCCGACGCAACTGATCAGCGAGCTGGAGGTTGTAATAGGCCTGACTGACGTCGAGCTGGAGTTGACGTAGGCGATTTCCGTAGAGCTGCTGGGATGCCTGCAAGTCGGCCTTGACCTCAGCGAGGGCGGCATTGCGCTCAAAGCTCACCAGCTCGTAATCCAGGCGCAGCAGGGCAAACCCCTCGCCGACATTGGTCTGGGCACGCTCCCAACCACCGGTGGGCACATAAAACGGCGACTCCACGCCGTAGGCCGCCTCGTTGCCCTGCCAGGCCCAGTTGCCGACCCGGCGTTGGTTGTAGCTCCCGCCGAGGTTCAGGCCGAAGATCGGATAGAGACGGCCCCGCACCGAGGTCAGCCATCCCTGTTGCTCCTTCACGCGGGCGATCTGCTGTTGCAGGACCGGATCGTTCTGCACGGCAACGGCGATCACCTGCTGCAAATCGAGGCGCAGGCGCTGATCGATGGCCACCGTCTGGGGCTGGGCCGGCAAAGTTCCGGGTGCCGGTGGCTGAAGCTGACGCAGCAACTCCGCCGTGGGGAGCAGCGGAGCGCTCTCGCCGGGCTCGACCTTCACAACCCCATCGAGCCGATCGAGATCGCGGGCATAGGCCTCAAAACTGCGCACCAACGGCTTCAAGGCCGGAGGTGTTGGCCGCTCACTCGCCAAACCACGCAAGGGCGTCAGCAGCAGGAGCGCCAGGGGACAGAGGCGTAAGGCGCGGGCCCCCATGGGTCTGGCCGCTGAGCGGTGGCCTGATGTGCGGGCCAACCCTAGGGAGGCTGGCCGATTCAGCTCGCTGCGCAGACCGGCTCTACGCCTGGCGCAGCCACTGGGCCGCATCGCAGGCGTGATACGTGAGGATCAGATCGGCTCCAGCCCGCTTGAAGCACAGCAGGGTTTCGAGCACGACAGCCCGCTCGTCGATCCAGCCCTTCTCGGCAGCGGCCTTCACCATCGCGTATTCGCCGCTCACGTTGTAAGCGGCAATCGGCAGCTCGCTCTCCTCCCGCAGGCGATGAATGATGTCGAGGTAGGCCAGGCCGGGTTTCACCATCATGATGTCGGCCCCTTCCTGCTCATCGAGCTGGGCTTCGGTGATGGCTTCACGGGCATTGGCCGGATCCATCTGATACGTGGATTTGTCCTTGGGGATGGGCTTGCTGGCTGCCGCCCGGGGGGCTGAATCCAGGGCCTCACGGAAGGGGCCGTAATAGGCGGAGGCGTATTTGGCCGTGTAGCTGATGATCCCCACGTGCTCAAAACCCTCTTCGTCGAGGGCTTCGCGGATGGCGCCAACACGGCCATCCATCATGTCGCTGGGGCCAATCAGATCCGCGCCAGCACGGGCCTGGGCCACGGCCTGCTTGCAGAGAATCGCCACGGTCTCGTCATTGAGCACGACGCCCTCACCGCTGACGATGCCGTCATGGCCGTCGCAGGAGTAGGGATCCAAAGCCACGTCGGTCATGATCGCCATGCCGGGATGCACCTCCTTGAGGCGGCGGATGGCGCGGGGGATCAGACCGCCTTCGTTGAAGCACTCAGCGCCGTCTTCGGTTTTCAGGCCATCGGCCACCTTGGGGAACAGCACCACGCAGCGGATACCCAGATCCCAGGCGCGGCCCACTTCCTGCACCAGCCCCTCCAGGCTCCAGCGCTGGCAGCCCGGCATGGCACCGATCGGCTCATTGCTGGCCCCCTCGTGCACAAACAGGGGATAGATGAAGTCAGCCGCGCTGAGGGAGGTTTCGCGCACCATCGCCCGCAGGGCGGGAGAGCGACGCAGACGACGGGGGCGGTAGGTGAGCTCCATCAGGGCTGGCGCACAGGCGCCGGGCAGCTGGGCCGGATCCTACGGAGGCCACTGCACCGCGGACTTCAGCATCAGAGGCCTAGATCCAGCTCCAGCTTCACCACATCCACCGGGCCACGACCCTCGGCATTGAGTTCCCGAGCTGCGCGCACCGCAGCGTCGTGGGCGTGGAACAGGTGGGCCTGGGCGCTCTCAGACACCACAATCAGCGACTGTCCATCGGGTCCGATGGCCAGAAAGCCATCACCGCTCAACAGCCGGAGGGCATACCGCTCGGGTTGGGTGCACTCCACAGGATGCTCTGGATCGAGCTCTGGCCACCAGAAATGCAGCACAGGCCCCCCCGAAACAGCAGCTTCAACGTAGATCGGCTTGAGGCTTCAACTGAACCACCAGCCGCCTGAGTTCCGCTCCAGATCTGCCCGGAGCAGTGACAGATCAGGTCCAGTTGCCGCCGAACATGTCGTCGTAGCCCTCGTAAGGGTCAAATTCCGACCAACCCGGGCTGGCTTCGTTGAACAAGCCGTAGCGAGCAGCTTCGTCATCCATCAGGGTGTTGCCGGTGGGTTGGGTGTCGCAGGTCACCCCGCCATCGGCGGTGGGCTGGCAGTTGTCAAACACCACACCGGCCTGAACCGGCACCACAGCCATTGCCAAAAGCAGGGAGGCACCTGAGAGGATGGCCAGCGCTCTCGTGCTCGACGCGATGTACACCGACTGGACCGCTGTTGCCCTGCTGCTGCTGACCGCTACGCCCCTGTTGGTCGTTGTCGCAACGGCAGCGTTCTTCATTTGGCGGCAGAAGTCGAAGCGTTGATCTTGGTCACCGTGGGGCGGGATCGTCCACGGTTGACCCGCTCCGCCAGGGCAGCATTCACCAGGTCCTGGCCCTTGGATCGCAGCACTTTGCCCTGACCAAGGCAATCGAGGCAGGTGCGATATCCCGATGCATCCGTGCGCTGCACGCCGCTGCCACCGCAGCTGCTGCAGATGATGTTCTGCGAATCCAGAAAGCCACTTCCGCGCCCCTCGGATCTGGCCATGGGCCTGCTCCAGTAATGGCTTCAGTGTGCTGCGATTCGGCGGCTTTGATCCCGAAAGGATCCTTAAGCCTTGCCGGCTAAGCGCTGGCGCAACGGCTCGAGTTCGCTGCTTGCGAGCAGCTCTTGCGCACTCAACCGCGTGCCCGTGGGCACCAGGCCCACGCTGGCCGCCATCAACCCCACCACGCCTGCAGCATCAAAACCCTGCTGCTGCAGGGCCGGCAAGCCTTGGCCACCATCACGCTTTGACAGCCGTTCGCCCTCCGGATCGCACCACAGCGCCGCATGCCAATACCGCGGAGGGCTGCAACCCAGAGATTGAATCAGGGCCACCTGCGGTGCCGTGGTGTGCCAGAGATCCAAACCGCGCACGACATCCTTCACCCCCAGCAGGGCCTCGTCCACGGCGGTGGCCAGGTGATACGCCAAAAAGCCATCCGAACGCCGCAGCACCACATCCCCCACCTCGGTGCTGGCCTCCAGATGGCCTGCCGGGCCCAGGCACTCCTGCCAGGACAGCTCTCCTGATTCCAACCGCAACCGCCAACTGGGGAGACGCCCCTGCTCCGCCCCCCAATGCGGAGGCCTCTGGCGACAGAACCCTGGGTAGACCGGTGAGCGACCATGGGGCGCGGAGATATCCGCGAGCAAACGGCGACTGCAACGGCAGGGATAGAGAAGGCCCTGTCGGCGCAAGCTAGAGAGCACCGTTGCGTAGAGCCCCCGACGCTCGCTCTGACGCAGCACAGGACCATCCCAGTGGAGCCCAAGCCAGCTGAGATCGTCGAGGATGGTCTGCTCTACCCCTGGCCGATTGCGGGGCGTATCGAGATCGTCGAGGCGAAGGAGCCATTCCCCACCCTGCAGGCGGGTGATCAGCCATGACAGCAGGGCTGTGCGCAGATTGCCCAGGTGCAGGCGACCCGTGGGCGAGGGGGCATAACGCCCCCGAGAGCGCTCCTGACGCTGCTGCTCAGCCTGAACGAGCAACTGTTGCAGGTGCTCCGGCCACACGACAGCGCTCACCTCAGTTCACCCCAGCATGCAAAAAGGCGGCCCAAAGGCCGCCCTTGTCTAGACAGAACGCGGAGGCGTCGAAGCGTGATCAGCCCTGAACGCGATCCTTGAACAGCTTGCCGGCGGTGAAGGCGGGCACGCGCTTAGCAGGGATCTTGATCTTTTGGCCGGTCTTGGGGTTCAGACCCTGACGGGCGGAGCGCTCGCGGGGCTCGAACGAGCCGAAGCCCAGGATCGACACCTTTTTGCCTTCGACAACGGAGTCGATGATGGTGTCGATGGCGGCATCAACCACCTGGGCCACGTCGGTCTTGGTCAACTCGGTGCGAGCAGCCACGAGGTTGACGAGGTCAGCTTTGTTCATCGGAGTGGGAAGCCTCTGGGCTCAGTAGCAGCAGGGCGGAGTGAGAAATCCCCGCCACCACTGGTTTCAGCGCGCCAATGGTATGGGGGTTGGCAAGGGCCGGCAACCTCTCAATCCCTCAGCCAGGGCAGGTTTTGACACTTTTCGTGCCGAAATCAGCCCCTAAAGCCCGGGCTGATCCCGCAAAGAAGCGAGCGCAAGGGCCGCCAACCGCTCCTGAAGGGAGGGGATCAAGGCCTCTCCACGTAACGCCCCAAGGCCCGCTCCACTGGCCAGCCATACGGAAGGTTCTGCGGGAAGCCAGGCCCGCAGCTCCGCCAGGCTGTTGAGCCAACGGCCCCAATGAAAGGAGCGACGACTCCGCAGCGGCAGGGCCTGATCCGGAGCGACTGGGCTGAGTAAGCGTCCGCAAAACAACACCGAGGGCTGGCCTGGCTGCGCATCCGCCAACAGCACAGAGCTTCCGGGCGTGGGACCCGGCGTCCAGCGCAGGATCAATCCAGAGGCCAGGCTGTGGACACGGGCAAAGGTCTGCAACGGAGCACCCGGCAGCAGATAGGCCTCCTGTTCCTGCACCAGCAGGGGCCAGGAGAGGGCCTCTTGCAGGCGCCGAATGCGGCCGTGCCCTTCACGGCTCGTCAATACGATCTGTCCTGGACCGCGCTCAGCCAGGAAGGACAGATTGGCCTGCGTGAGCCCCGGGCAATCGACCAGCACTCCTGCGGCAGAGCACCCAGGCGTCTCCAGCCACCAGGCGGAACCCCCCATGCAGTCGCGGTTTGGGGCGAACAACCACAGCCGCTCCTGCACCTGGCGGGGTGGGCGCCCTTCGGGAAGCGGCTGCGTGCTCTCCACGGACATTCCAGGGCAGACCCGAGCGACCAGATCTAGCTTGGAACAGCAGCCTGCTGGTTTCGTTGGCGTCGATCCACCTGGGACAGCCCTGGCCGCTGGGGGCCCAAGCCACACACAGGGGGGTGAACTTTTCCCTGGCGGCTCCTAGCGCCACCCGGGTGGAACTTCTTCTGTTCAGCCATGGCAACGCCACGGAACCCGATCAGGTGGTGGAGCTGCACGCGCAACACCGATCCGGCGACATCTGGCACGTGGAGGTGGAGGGCGTCGGCATTGGCTGTTGCTACGCCTATCGCGTGTTCGGCCCCCTACTGCCGGGCCGGCACGGCTACAACCCCTCAAAGCTTCTTCTCGATCCCTGTGCGCGAGCGATCACGGGATGGGATGTCTACAAACGGGTTGACGCCCTCGGCGCGATGCCGAACACGGCGAGGTGTTTGAAGGGTGTTGTCACCGAAAGGGATCGCTTTGATTTCCAGGCCGCACCGCGACCCCGCCACAGCTGGCAGCGCACCCTCATCTACGAACTGCATGTGGGGGGCTTCAGCCGAGGCCAGGGAAGCCCTGTCAGCCAGGAAGCCCAGGGCACCTATCTCGGGCTGATTGAGCTGATCCCCTATCTCAAAGAGCTAGGCATCACAACGGTCGAACTGCTGCCTGTGATGGCATTTGACCCCCACGATGCGCCCCAGGGGAGGATGAACTACTGGGGTTACAGCCCCCTCAGCTGGATGGCCCCACACCATGGCTACCAGCAGGGAGATGACCCGCTGCAGATCCGCCATCAAGTCAGGCAACTGGTGAGCGCCTGCCATCAGGCCGGCCTGGAGGTGCTGGTGGATGTCGTGTACAACCACACCTGCGAAGGCAATCAGGCGGGGCCAACCCTGAGCTGGCGAGGCATTGACGACCGCCTCTACTACCACCAGAACGCCAAGGGCGATTACCTCGATGTAAGCGGCTGCGGCAATTCCATCGCCGCCAATCGGCCCCTGGTGCGGCGCTTAATCCTGGAATCCATGCGCTGCTGGGCCCTCGAGCTTGGGGTGGATGGGTTCCGCTTTGACCTGGGGATTGCCCTGAGCCGCGGCGAAGAACTCGCCCCGCTGGACAAGCCTCCACTGTTTGAGGAAATCGAGGCCGATCCAGAGCTCTCCGACCTGAAGCTGGTCAGTGAACCGTGGGACTGCGGAGGTCTCTACCGCCTGGCTGACTTCCCTGCCAAACGGATCGGCAGCTGGAACGGGCGCTTTCGCGATGACGTGCGTCGCTTCTGGAAAGGAGACGAGAAAAGTTGCTGGGCCATGGGGCAGCGTCTGAGCGGCAGTCCGGATCTCTTTGGCGGACAACCGGCGGTGCTGGGGCGCAGCATCACCTTCCTTACCGCCCATGACGGCTACACCCTCAACGATCTCGTCAGCTACGGCACCAAACACAACCTCGCCAACGGGGAAGACAACCGCGACGGCGACAACCACAACAACAATTGGAATCACGGAGCGGAAGGGCCCTGCAGCGATCCGGCCATCGCGGAGCTGCGGAACCGCCAGCTAATCAACATGCTCGCTTCGCTGCTGCTGGCCCCCGGTGTGCCGATGCTGCTGATGGGCGATGAGGTGCGCCGCAGTCAGGGGGGCAACAACAACACCTGGTGCCAGAACAATCCACTGGGGTGGATGCACTGGATGCCCGACGAGGAGGACCTGGCGTTGAAACAGGCTCTCCAGCGCCTGATCCAACTGCGGCTGAAGCTGGCGGATCTGGTGAACCCCGAGATCCCCCACGCCGAAGCCAAATCAACGCGCTTCGATCAACCCGGTCATCTGATCCGGCAGTGGCATGGCATCAAGGTGGGGCAGCCCGACTGGGCCAGCTGGTCGCACACCCTGGCCTGGAGCCTCAACGACCGCCAGCGGGGCCCCCTGCTCTGGTGCGGCATGAACGCCTATTCCGGCGACCTGAACTTCGAGGTGCCACGTTGCGACCGGGGCTGGAAGCAGGTGCTCGACAGCGGCTGCAACGAAGCGGCCCCCTCCAATCCACCAGTCTGGGAGGGCAGCAGCAGAACGCTCAAGAGCCGCAGCCTGGTGGTGCTGGTCGACCCGAGCCTGTGCTGAACGAAGCGGGCTGCGGGAATCGAACCCGCATCATCAGCTTGGAAGGCTGAGGTTTTACCACTAAACTAAGCCCGCAGCAGTACAAACGCACCAGTGCGCTTGCGGCTGACTCGGTGGGGCGAAACCCTCACCAGTTGCAGCATTATGGCCTGCGTTCGGAACCTGCCCTTTGTCTGCCGCCTCGCCTGTTGCCGCACCCTTTGATGCAGCGGCGCTCCGGGGGGCCAGCCGGCTGAGGCTGCTGGTGGCCTACGGCCTCGGGGATGCGGGAACCGGCATGGCCGCGTCGCTGATCGGCTTCTACCTTTTCATCTTCTACACCGCGGCGGCGGGACTGCCCGCCTGGATGGCCGGCCTCGTGCTGATGCTGGCCCGCCTCTGGGATGCGGTGAACGACCCCATCGTGGGCTGGCTGAGCGACAAAACCTCGAGCCGCTGGGGGCCACGCCTGCCCTGGCTGGTGGGCAGCGCCCTGCCCCTCGGCGTGGCCATGGCTCTGATGTGGTGGCTGCCGCCTGGCAGCGAGTGGGTGCGCTTCTGGGTGTTCGTGGCGATCTCGGTGCTGGCGAACAGCCTCTACACCTGCGTCAACCTGCCCTATGCCGCCCTGGCAGCGGAGCTCACCAGCGACGTCTCCCTGCGCACGCGGCTGAACATGGCCCGCTTCACCGGCTCGATTACCGCGGGGCTGGTGGGCATCGTTCTAGGCGCCGTGCTGCTGCGCGATCACCAGAACCCCACCAGTTACTGGGAGATGGGCGTGCTCTCCGGCCTGATCATCCTGGTGTGCACCCTCCTGTGCGCCTGGGGGATCGCCCCCTCCGCCAGCCGCTGTCAGCAGCCCGCGGCGCAGCGGGGCACCACGCGGCGTCTGATCAAGCGGGTGCGCAGCAACAACCGCTTCGTGAAGGTGCTGGGCCTCTATCTCCTGCTCTGGTGCGCCCTCCAGATCATGCAGACGGCGGCTCTGATCTTTCTGCCGGTGGTGATGCACGTGCCCGAGGGCTGGAGCAACTGGATCCTGTTGCCGTTCCAGATCAGCACCCTGGTGGGTCTGCAGCTGTGGACCTCGGTCTCCCATCGCCGCGGCCGAATCACCGCCCTGCACTGGGGCAGTGGCCTGTGGGTGGGCGGATGCTTCGCCGCCATGCTGCTGGCACCGCTGGACGCCGCGATTAGCCCCCTGGGTTCACTCGGCAACAGTCTTCGTCTGGCCCTGCTGCTGGGGGCCATCTTGCTGGTGGGCCTGGGAGCTTCGACCGCCTACCTGATCCCCTGGGCCCTGCTCCCCGATGCGATCGATGCCGACCCGGAGAAGCCGGCCGGACAGTACAGCGCCTGGATGGTCTTCACCCAAAAGATCTGCATCAGCTTTGCCCTGTTCTTCTTCGGCAACCTGATGAGCCTGAGCGGCTACGTGGCCTCGCGCGGCATGGTGCAACCCGACAGCGCCCTGGTGGCCATTCGCCTGTGCATGGGCATCATTCCTGCAGTGCTTGTGGTTCTGGGCTTGGTGGTGATGCGCCGCTGGCCTGAGAAGGGTCTGCATCTGCAGCACGCCTCACCCGCCAGCTGAGAGCGCCCCTGATGACCTCCCGTTCACTCCCAACCTGGCTTCGACCGCGCTGGCTCACCCGCCTGGGAGAGAGCCTGCTGATTGGCGGGCAGGCCGTCTCGTCCCTCGCCAAAGGGCAGATCAACACCACTGATCTGATCGCCGAACTGATGGAGGCCGGACCCGGCAGCTTCCTGATCGTGGTGATCACCGGCCTGGCGGCCGGCACCGTGTTCAACATCCAGGTGGCCGCCGAACTCACCAAACAGGGGGCGGGCGCCACGGTGGGCGGAATCCTGGCTCTGGGTCTGGCCCGGGAAATCGCCCCGATCCTCACCGCCACGCTGGTCACCGGAAAGGTGGCGACCGCCTACGCAGCCCAGCTGGGCACCATGAAGGTGACCGAGCAGATCGATGCGATCACGATGTTGCGCACCGATCCTGTGCAGTACCTCGTCGTGCCGAGGCTCCTGGCGATGCTGATCATGACGCCGGTCCAATGCCTGCTGTTCTTCGGGGTGGCGGTGTGGTCCGGGCAGTTGAGCAGCACCGTCGTCTACAGCATTCCGCCTGAGGTGTTCTGGAACTCAGTGCGGGGCTGGATGGAGCCCTCCGATCTGCCGGCGATGCTGCTGAAGGCGGTGGTGTTTGGTTTGCAGATTGCGGTGATTTCCTGCGGCTGGGGCCTCACCACCCGCGGTGGTCCGAAGGAGGTGGGCACCAGCACCACCGGTGCCGTGGTCATGATCCTGGTCACCGTCTCCCTGATGGATGTGGTGTTAACCCAGTTGCTGTTTGGCGGATGAGCATGAGCACAGGCGATGGAGCCGGCCCCAACCCCGACGAGGGTCTTGTTTTGGCCCCACGCCCCTGGGTGCCCCTGGGGGTGATCGTTCTTGGTGTGGCCTGCCTTGCACTCAATCCCTGGGCGGCCGGAACCGTGGGATTGTTTGGCCTGTTTCTGCTGATCCAATCGCAGATCCTGCGTCTCCAGTTCACCGGCGACGCCCTACTGGTCTGGCGCGGCAGCAGCGTGTTGCGGAGCTTCCCCTACAGCGAATGGCTGGGCTGGAAGCTGTTCTGGGGGCCCATCCCTGTGCTGTTCTATTTCCGTGAACAGCACAGCATCCACTTCCTGCCGGTGTTGTTTGATGCCACAAGCCTGCGCGAGCAGCTGAACCGCCACATCAGCGCCCAGCCATGAGCGACGACGCCACAACCCCCGAAACCTGGCAGGACCTGGCCCTCAGCGAGCTGCGTCAGCAGCGCGCTGCCCTCCAGAGCGAGATCACGGAGCTCAGCAACCGCCGCGATCAGCTGCAGCAGGAGATCAACAGCAGCTTTGCCGGCCAGTCCGACTCGATCGCCCGCCGGGTGAAGGGCTTTCAGGACTATCTGGTGGGGGCTCTGCAGGAGCTGGCGGTGTCCGCCGAGCAGATGGATCTGGTGGTGCAACCCCTGGTGGTGCAGCCCTCTCCGTTGGATCAGGCGGCCGCGCCCCAGCCGGCCACCGAGCCCAGCCCTGCAGCGCCGGCGGGCCTGTTCAGCAGCGACGAAGCTCTGATCCGTGAGCGCCTGAAGAGCTTCCAGGGGCAGCCTGACTTCTACGCCGATCCCTGGAAACTGCGCCGCAGCCTGGAAGCCGGTGGAGCGGCCCTGCTGGAGGACTGGTTCTTGAACCAGGGCGGGCGCGGAGCGCAGCCCAGCAGCGGCAGCCGCAACCGCAATGCCCTCACCACCGCCGCAGCAATTTCAATTCTCGGAGAGCTCTACGGAGAACGCTTCCAGACCTTGGTGCTCGCAGGTATGCCCGAGCGGCTGGGGGAATGGCGGCGCGGCCTGCAGGATTGCCTCGGGCTGAACCGGGAAGACTTCGGGCCCAACAGCGGGATCGTGCTGTTCGAGAGGCCCGATGCCCTGATCGAACGGGCCGATCGCCTGGAGGAGAGGGGCGAACTGCCGTTCATCGTGGTGGATGCGGCAGAGGCGGCGGTGGAGATTCCGATCCTCCAATTCCCTGTCTGGCTGGCCTTTGCGGGCAGCCCCTCTGAACTCACCCTCGAGGACGACCTGTTGTGACCGACCTGATCCTCACCTCCTGTTTCACGCTGCTGCTGGCCTATCTGCTGGGATCTCTCCCCAGCGGCTATCTGGCGGCCCGTTGGCTCAAAGGCGTCGACATCCGCACCCTCGGATCAGGATCCACCGGCGCTACCAACGTGCTGCGACAGGTGGGCAAAGGGCCTGCCCTGGTGGTGTTCCTGGTGGATGTGCTCAAGGGCACTGCCGCCGTTCTGCTGGCCAAGGGCTTGCTGCTCAATGACTGGTGGGTGGTCGGAGCGGGCCTGGCGGCCCTCGCCGGTCACATCTGGCCGCTCTGGTTGGGTTGGAAAGGCGGCAAAGCGGTGGCCACCGGTCTCGGGATGCTGCTGGGCCTGGTGCCCGCCGTGGGTCTGGCCTGCTTTGGCACCTTCCTGGCGGTGCTGAGCCTGAGCCGCATCGTCTCCCTCTCCAGTGTGGTGGCTGCCATCAGCCTGCCCCTGCTGATGCTGGCTTCCTTCGCGAGTCGCGGCAGCGCTGTGCCTCCCGCCTACATCAGCCTGGCGGTGGTGGCGGCCGTTCTGGTGATCTGGCGCCACCGCAGCAATCTGCAGCGCCTGGCGGCCGGCAATGAACCGCGGCTCGGCGACACCAAGAGCCAGGGCTGAGGTAAGAGGCTACGGCGAGGGTTCAGCCCAACTCGCGGCTGCGCTCGGCGGCGGCAACCACGGCCTCGATCAGGGCTGAGCGCAGTCCGGAGCGCTCCAGCACCCGGATCCCGGCGATGGTGGTCCCCCCAGGGCTGCTCACCATGTCACGCAGCTCTGCTGGGTGCAGATCCTGCTCCTGCAGCAAGGCCGCCGTTCCGGCGAGGGTGCGATGGGCCAAGCGATGGGCCTGCTGACGGGGCAAGCCAGCGGCCACGGCTCCATCGGCGAGGGCATCAGCCACCAGCGCCACAAACGCCGGACCGGAGGAGGTGAGCGCCAAAAAGGCATCGAGCTGAGCTTCGGGCAGCTCCAGCACTTCTCCCACCTGGGAGAAGAGCTCTTGAATCCAGACTTTCTGATCCGTGGAGAGACCATCTCCCCAGGCCAGACCAGTCAGACCCGCCCGCACCAGGCAGGGGGTGTTGGGCACGGCTCGCACCACCTTCCAAGCCGGGAAGAGGCTCTGCAGACGGGCGAGACGAACGCCTGCCAACACCGACAGCAATAGAGGAGTCTCACCGGCAAGGGGAGTCGGCGCTGCCGCCGCCACGGCCTCCAGCTGCTGGGGCTTCACAGCCAACAGCACCACCGGAGACGACCAGGCCGCTGCGGCATCGGTTGCGACCTGAAGATCAGCGCGATGGGCCCTGATGCGTTGGGCGGAGGCCTCACTGGCGACCGCTGCCCGCACCGCAGCACTCGCTACCAGGCCGCTATCCAGCCACGGAAACAGCAAAGCCTGGGCCATACGACCCAGGCCGATCACCCCAAAGGTGGTGGGGGACATGCTGCTCAGCCGACGCTAGCGCTGTAGGTTTCGCGGCCCCAGGCGGGGGTGGGGGCTGCTTCCTGCTGATGGGTGTCGGGGGTTTCGCGGGACACCACCGTGGGGGAGGCCGCCTCATCGCTGCTGGAACTGGTCACGGTGACGCAGCTCGGAGCAAACAGAAAGATGCTCTCGCCGACGCGCTCTTGATGGCCATCAATGGCGAAGGTGCCACCGGCCACGAAGTCAACGGCACGCTGAGCCTGATCGGGCTCCATCATCGTGAGGTTGAGGATCACGGTCTTGCGCTCGCGCAGAGCCTGAATGGCGCGGGGCATTTCATCGAAGCTGCGGGGCTCCATCAAGGTCACCTCCGCCGCCGAGGAGGAGATGCCCGGCATGCCGATCACATTGCTTCCGGCGAAGGGATCAATGGAGTCGAAATCGCTGGTGAGGGCGAGTGCACCGGAAGGGATGGATCCGGTGGTTTCAGGCATGTCACCCTGGTCGTAATCCAGCTCCTCGTCGTCGTAGCCGTCGAGGTAATCGTCTCCGGAAACAACTGCACGCAGGCGGGAGAACAACGACACCGTGGAACCTCGGTCTTGGCACTGAACCTAGATAGCGTCCCACGAGGGAGGTGACAAGGGTTTGAAGCCCCTCTTGGCCGTGTTCGATGCAATCCGTTGAACGTGCTTATGACTTCGGGCCAAACAGTGCCGATCCCACCCGCACCCAGGTGCTCCCCGCTTGCGCGGCTTCGGGCCAATCTCCACTCATTCCCATCGACAATTCCTTCAAGCCAAGCTCCGCCGCCAGAGCGCTGCAGGCCGCAAACAACTGCGTCCGCTCGGCGGCATCCAAACCGAGGGGAGCCATCGTCATCAAACCAATGATCTGCAGCGCGGGAAGCTGCAGCAGCAGCGGCCAAAGCTCACGCAACTCCTGGGGATCAAAGCCCCCTTTGTTGGGATCAGGTCGCACTTTCACCTGCAGAAACAGGCGCGGCCGAAGCCCTTCTTCCACCGCGATGCGTGACACCCGCTCGGCGAGGGCGCGCGAATCCACCGAATGAATCGTGGCGAATTGGCGCAACACCGGGCGCACCTTGTTGGCCTGGAGGCGTCCGATGAAATGCCAATCGAGAGGCTCAAGATCCACCAGCTGCTGCTGCTTCTCGCTGGCCTCCTGCAACCGGCTCTCTCCAAAGCTGCGTTGCCCCAGTGCCACCAGGGCCCGAATGCTGCTGACGGGCTGGCCCTTGCTCACTGCGAGCAAACGGGTGGTCTCCGGCAGTTGGGCCCGCAGGGCCTCAAGCCGAGCGGCCACAGCAGAGGTGCTCAAGGATCAAATGAAGGTCTTGTCGAACAATTCTCGCCAGGTGGCATGGGCTTCCGGGCCTTCCCGGCGAGCGCGGGCGAGATTCTGCTCCGCAAGATGCCGCGCATCCATCAGCGGAATCACCTCAAATTCCACGCTGCGGCCCTGCACCGACACCAGAAAGAACATGCGCTGGGCATAGAGCGTCGCAAACACTTCACGACCCTCTGAGGTCATCGCAACGCGATAGAGCAAGCCGAAGGTGGGATGGTTGAGATAACGCTCAGTGCTCACGCAGCAATCACAGCCAACCAACAATCAAAGCGCACCGTACCGCCAGCGCAGACTCAGCAACAGGATCAAGCCCAGCCCGCTGAGCCACTGCAACAGGGGGGCTGAGCGGCCGGATCGCAGCAGTTGGGCAGGGGTGATCCACCGCCCACCGCGCGCAAGCAGAGCCTCAGCCCCCTGCTCGGCCCTTAACAAAACATTGGCCAGAAGCCGCTCTCCCAGGGCCAACACCAGCCCCAGCGAGGCTTGCCAGCCGAGGCGCCGCATGTTCACCGAGCGGGTCGCCACCGAGCGCAGCAAATTCTGAAACTCCTCCTGCACCAGAGGCAGAAAGCGAAGCGACAGCAGCAAAGTGAAACCCAAACGCTCCACCGGCACCCCCAGCGGAGCCAGGGGTGCCAGGCACCAGCTCAGCCCCCACACCAGCTCTTCCGGAGGGGTGGTCAGCAGCAGCAGGTTGGCGCTGTGAATCACGGTGAACAGCAGGGTGGCGCTGTTCACCCCCAGGGCCGCCGAGCGTCGAGTGATCACCAGGGGCCCCAGGGGCACAGGGCCCAGGTTCACCGGTCCAAGGCGCAGCACTTCCCAACGAACGCCCTGCTGTTGCGGCGAGAGCACGAGCTCCTGGGGCGGGCGGGTCAGGGCGGCGGGCGGCACCCCACCGGTGGGCAGGGTGGTCGCAAGCCCACCCACCAGCAACGACAACACCAGCAGCAGCGGCAGGGTTCGGCGCCAAAGCCGCCAGGGCAGGCCACTGCTGGCGGTGATCAGCAGCAGGGCACCCACCAGGGCCAGGCGCCACCAAGGCCCCGCCAGGATCGGAGTCAACAGGAACGCCAGGGTCCAGGCCAACTTCAGGCGGGGATCCAGGAGGCGAAGCCAGGAACCGCTGCCATCGACGTATTGGCCGATGGGGATCTGCCGCAACCAATCCATGCCCCGCCCTAGTCGCTCAGCTCAGGAGCGGCCTTTGGCCTGTTGCCGCGCCAGATCACGCTCGGCATCGCGCTGCTGCTTACCGCGCCAGAAGAGTTTGAGCGGCGATCCCTCAAAACCAAGGCCTTCACGGATCTGCCGTTCCACGTAGCGACGGTAGGTGTCTCCGAACAACTTCGGGTCGTTCACAAACAGGGTGAAGCTGGGGGGACGCACGGCGACCTGGGTGCCGTAGTAGATCCGGCCCTGGCGCCCGCCGCGGCTGGTGGGAGGAGAGCGCCAGCTGACGGCTTCACGCAGCACTTCATTCACCACAGACGTGCTGACCCGGCGGCGGTGCTGCTCGACGGCCACCGCCGCAATCGCAAACATGCTCTCCACCCGCTGCCCAGTGAGGGCAGAGGTGAACAGCATCGGAGCCCAATCGAGGAAATAGAGCTTGGCGCGCAGCTCCTTTTCCATGGCCGGCATGGTGTGGCTGTCTTTTTCGATGGCATCCCACTTGTTCACCACCACCACGCAGGCGCGCCCTTCCTCTTCAATGCGGCCCGCCAGGCGCTGATCCTGCTCGGTCACCCCATCGAGGGCATCGATCACCAACACGCAGACATCGGAGCGCTCAATCGCCTTGAAGCTGCGGTTGATTCCAAAAAACTCCGGCCCGTAGTTCACCGAACGGCGCCGGCGAATGCCGGCGGTATCGAGCAGTTTCCAGGTCTTGCCCTCCCGCTCAATCGTGGTGTCGATGGTGTCGCGGGTGGTGCCGCGGATCGGACTGACGATGGCCCGCTTCTCTCCGCACACCGCATTGAGAAGGCTCGATTTGCCGACGTTGGGTCGGCCCACGATTGCCAGCTGAATCGGCTCCTCGCCTTCGAGCTCCTCCACCGCCGGCAGGTGCTCCACCATCCGATCGAGAAGATCACCGGTGCCGGCACCGTGAATGGCGGAGATGGGATGGGGCTCGCCGAGGCCCAGGCTCCAGAACTCCGCCGCCATCGAGAGACCGGCTTCCGGAGACTCGCACTTATTCACCGCCAGGAGCACGGGCACGTTGTGCCCGCGCAACCACTCGGCAATCGATTGATCCGCCGCGGTGAGCCCCTGCTGGCCATCGGCGATCACCAGGGCTATGGAGGCCTCCGAGAGGGCCAGGTTGGCCTGCTCGCGGATCTCGGGCAGGAATTCGCTGTCGTCGTCGAACACCAAACCGCCGGTGTCGACCACCTTGAAGTGGCGATCACGCCAGTAGCCATCCTGGTAGGTGCGATCGCGGGTCACCCCGGGCTCGTCGTGAACAATCGCCTCCCGGCTGCGGCAGAGGCGATTCACCAAGGTGGATTTGCCCACATTGGGGCGACCAATGATGGCAACGACGGGCAACGCCAAAGAGTTATCGCAACAACGGCCTTAACTCGACCCTACAGGCCGGCGGAAGCGGAAATCTTTCCGCCAGTCTCAAAACGAGACCGACTGTGTCTCGCTATCGAAAGGGTGTTCTGTCCCCCGCCCGGAAGGCGGTCCCCGCGATGGTGGAACTGATTGCCTCGATCGTGGTCGATCTCTCCGACCAGAAGCTTTACGTCTACAACAACCAACAGGAACTGGTGCGCACCGTGCTGGTGAGCACCGGAGCCGCCACCACCCCAACCCCCACAGGCCTTGGGCAGGTGTATTCCAAACACCAGAGCGTGACCATGCGTGGCCGCGGTTACGTGGCACCGGGAGTGCCCTGGGCCATGTGCATCACCCAGAACGGGATGATCTGCATGCACGGAGCCCCTTGGCAGGAGGCCGCCGGCGAGGCCTTCGGTGTGCCCCGCAGCCATGGCTGCATCCGCATCCCCAGCCCCCACGCCCGCTGGTTGTACGAGAACACCCCGATGGGCACCCCCGTGAGCATCCAGGCCTAGCGGATCGGCAGATCCCCCGGATGGCCGGCTACCGGATCGGCCGGCTGCTCTCGCAGCTCCGGCAGCGGGCCGCTTTTCGGAAGCGGCTCACCCTGCTCCGCCAGGTGGGCCAGGAGCCAGTTCACGGCTGTGGCCCGGCGGGTTCGGCGGGGATAGAGCTCCCCGATGCGGTAGCCCCCGAAGCCCAGCTGCTCTTTGAGCAGCTGCTTGTGCTGCTTCGGGATCGAGCGCGTGAGCGCCACGCTGGGAGGGCGCTCAGCGATGAACTGGGGCTCAATCGGGAATGACTCCCGCCAGCTGGCTTCCGCAGCCTGGCCCGCGCTCCAGGTGCCGGAGCCATCGGGCTCATATCCCAGGCGCGGCCAGATCAGTTCACACACGAAGCGATCGCTGGTGCGATCAGCCAGCACCGCCTCCAGCAACTCCCGGCTCAAGGGGTAGGGAACGGGCGTGGCGGCGGCTTCTGCGGAGGTCATCGGCCTGGAGTCCGACAATCGGATCACCATGATCACGCCCGCCCTCTCCCCAAGCACCCTGCAGCTGGCGGGTCACGGCACGCCGAGGGAGCTGCAATGCCGCGTGCTGCAGTCGCCCCTGGCAGGCGTGAGCGATCGCATCTTCCGGGGCCTGGTGCGGCGCTGGGCCCCCGATGCCCTGCTGTTCACGGAAATGGTCAACGCCACCAGCCTGGAGCTCGGGCACGGGGTGCAGAAGGTGGAAGAACTCTCCTTGGAGCAGGGCCCCATCGGGGTGCAGCTGTTTGATCACCGCCCATCGGCGATGGCGGATGCGGCGCGCCGGGCCGAAGCAGCAGGGGCCTTCCTGATCGACATCAACATGGGCTGCCCGGTGAAAAAAATCGCCAAGAAAGGCGGTGGCAGTGGTCTGATCCGCGACCCCGAGCTGGCCAGCCGGATCGTGGAGACCGTTGCCGCGGCCGTCTCGATTCCCGTAACCGTGAAGACCCGCCTGGGCTGGTGCGGCAGCGATGCCGATCCCGTGAGCTGGTGCCAGCAACTCGAGGGCGCCGGCGCCCAGCTGCTCACCTTGCATGCGCGCACGCGGGAGCAGGGCTTCAAGGGGGCGGCCGACTGGAGCGCCATCGCCGCCGTAAAACGGGCGCTCAAGATCCCGGTGATCGCCAACGGCGATGTGAACAGCGCGGCCGATGCCCTGCGCTGCCTGGAGGCCACCGGCGCCGATGGGGTGATGGTGGGCCGGGGCAGCATGGGCTCCCCCTGGCTGGTGGGCCAGATCGATGCTGCCCTCAGCGGTCGTCCGATCCCGCCCAGCCCCGGGGCCCTCGAGCGCCTGGCCCTGGCGCGCGAACAGCTGCTGGCCCTGGTGGAGGCCAAGGGCGATCACGGCCTGCTGATCGCCCGCAAACACATGGGCTGGACCTGCACGGGCTTCAGCGGAGCCCCGCAACTGCGCCACGCCCTGATGCGGGCGCCCACCCCGGTTGAGGCTCTGACCCTGTTGGATCGGGCGATGGAGTCGATCAGCTGATCTGCAGCAGATCGCGGCAGCCGGTGATCGCCTGCACCGCCAGCAGCACCATGATCAGCAGATTGCTGGTGACATGCAGGCGCCTCCAGCTGAGCTGCTTGGTGATCTCCGGGCGCGCCGCCAGGTTGAACAGAAACAACCCGGTGAGCAACACCCCACTCCAGTAGTGGGATCCCCAGAAGGCCCCACTGAAGGGGTTATCTGACAGGCGCCAGATCTCCGGTTGGCTGCCCAACCCCAGCAGGCCCGCCCAGGTGAGCAGGCTGAAGCTGGCCCTCAGACCCGGCTGCTTCACCCTCAGCAGGGCCAGCAACGCCACCAACGTGCCCGCCGCCACCAGCATCAAGAGCCCCAGGCGCGCGGAACCACCCACAAAGGCAGCACCAGGCTCTACGGCCTTGTGGATGAAGGAATACACCAGGGCGATCAGCACGGCCACCACCACCGCGGCCGTAGCCCAGGCGCCATGGTCGGCATGCTCCTTCGGCACCGGCGCCGGCTGCTGGGTGATGCCCAGGCGGTTCTCCCGCACAAGGATTCCGAGCCGGATCGTGGCCCCCATCACGGGGTACACGAACAGGATCACCAGAACCGGGTGGAGCAGGGAGAACCAGTTGATCGCCGTCACAGCACCTCCTTCAGGGCAACACCGCAGGCCAGCCCTGGCGGATCAATAACAGTGAAAAGTAGGGCTGCTCGGCGGGACTGACCGCACTAGCCCGGGACACGAGCTGATCAGGCCAGCCCACCCGCTGGGCGAACAGGCTCTGCTCCAGCAGGCCCCGAGCCTCCAGGTGGGGCTGCACCCAACTCCAGCGGTGTCCCAACTTGAGCAGAGCGAGCACCGTGCCCGAGGCAGCCGCCTGATCCAACAGAGCCTCCAGCTCAGCGGCGGTTTCAGGGGTGGGGCGCACCAGCAGGGCGTCCTGTTGCAGCGCCAACGGCCAGGGCATGCCGTTCGACGATGCCGCCGCCGCCGCCGCCGAAGCGGCGCTGATGCCGGGAATGACAGCGACGGGAACGCTGGGATGGCGCTCCGTCAGGGCGATCAGGGCGTAGGAGCAGCTGGCGTAGAGGGAGCTGTCGCCCTCACAGAGCAGCACCACGCGATGGCCACTGGCCACCTGGCCCGCCAAGGCCGCCGCTGCGGCATGCCAGGCGGAGCGGCGGGGCTCCGCCTCCTGCACCATCGGGAACACCAGGGGCAGCCGGCGTTGCTCGGGCCGGATCCAGGGGGCCGCGATCCGAGCCGCCATCCCCTCGGCCTCCAGCCGCGCCACCGGGAAGGCCACCACCGCGGCGGCCGCGATGGCGCGAACTGCCGCCAGCGTGAGCAGCTCAGGGTCTCCCGGCCCTACGCCCACCAGGGTGACTCCCGCCGGCCCGCTCGGACGTTGCTCCTCCAGAGCCCTCAGGATCGCTGCGGAGCTCATGGGGGGCCGAGAACTGGCCCCTTTCTAAGCTGATGCCTCCGCAGGGAGGGTCGATGAGCAACCTGCAAATCTTTCCCGCCGGAGCCGAGGCGTCAGGGCATCCCTTGCCTGTTCTGGCCACCAACGACCCCGCCGTGATCGCGGCGGAGCTCGCGCAACGCGGCATTGCCTTTGAACGCTGGCCCGCCCGCGCTGAGCTTCCGGCCGGGTCTGGGCCCGAGGCTGTGCTCCAGGCCTACGCCGCAGAGATCCAGAGGGTGCAGGCGCGCGGCAGCTACCCCACGGTGGATGCGATCCGGATGACCCCCGATCACCAGGATCGCGAGGCCCTGCGCCAGAAGTTCCTCGCTGAACACACCCACGGCGAAGACGAGGTGCGCTTCTTTGTGGAGGGCAAGGGTCTGTTCTGCCTGCACATCGGCGATGAGGTGCTGCAAGTGTTGTGCGAGGCCGATGACTGGATCAGCGTGCCCGCCGGCACCAAGCACTGGTTCGACATGGGCAGCGCACCGCAGTTCTGCGCGATTCGCTTCTTCGACAACCCCGACGGCTGGGTGGCCCAGTTCACGGGGGATTCCATCGCTGAGACCTATCCCCTGATGGCTTAGGCGCCGGCGGCCACACCCACAGAGTGCATGCGCACTAGGCCTGGCTCGGCGAGGGCGCCGCTGAGGGCCTCCACTTCAGCCTGGGCCAACTGCTCCAACCTGGCGGTGGTGGCCTCACGGCCAAAGCGCTGCTCGCACAGCACCCAGTAGAGGCCGAAATGGCGAGCTTCACTCGCCAAGAGCTCCCCATACAGCTCCTGGAGCTCGGCGTCGGGGCTGTGGGCCGCCAGAAGCGCCATGCGTTCATGGCTGCGGGCCTCAATCAACCCGGCCACCAGGAAGGAATCCAGCATCCGCTGCGGCTCCCCCTTGCGCACCAGGGCCGTGAGGCTGGCGCCGTAGCCAGGAGCCGGCAAGGGTCTCAGGGGGATGCCCCGCCGCTGAAGCAGGGCCAACACCTGCTCGAAATGCTCCAGCTCCTCCCGGGCCAGGGCACTGAGCAAACTCCCCAGCTCCTCATCGGAGGGGTAGCGGAACATCAGCTGCAGGGCCACCCCGGCGGCCTTGCGCTCGCAATGGGCGTGGTCGATCAGCACCAGATCAGGGCGGGTGATCGCCTGCTCCACCCATGCCCTGGAACTCGGTGCCGCCAACCAGCGCACTCGGGCCACGGGGTTCTCCAGCAGCGCGTTCATGGCTGGCTCCGCAGCCGCGCCACCAACCCCTGCAGGGCGAGGTCGTAGCTGGAGGGCCCGAACCCGGAGATCACTCCGATGGCTTTGTCAGCCAGGTAGGAGTTGTGTCGGAAGGCTTCTCGGGCATGCACGTTGCTCAAGTGCAGCTCGACAAACGGAATGGCCACCCCCAGGAGGGCATCGCGCAGGGCGATCGAGGTATGGGTCAAGGCCCCTGCATTGATCAAGATGCCGTCGACTTCCCCCCGAGCCTGGTGAATGCGATCCACCAGGGCCCCCTCATGGTTGCTCTGGAAACAGCTCAGCTGAACCCCGAGTTCAGCGGCCTGGGAACCCAGGCGCTGCTCAATGCCATCGAGGGTGTCGGCCCCGTAGAGACCGGGTTCCCGCAGACCTAACAAATTGAGGTTGGGGCCGTTGAGCAACAGCACGCGCATCGCAGGCGCCGGCAATCCGGATTCCACTGGAGCGATCGTAGGGAGAGGGTCCAGAGGGGGCCCACCGACTGGTAAGTTCTTGGGGTGTGGTTCGGGTCGGTGCCCGAGTGGTTAATGGGGGCGGACTGTAAATCCGCTGGCTCTGCCTACGCTGGTTCAAATCCAGCCCGGCCCACCTTCCACATGCCCTTGTAGCTCAGCGGTAGAGCACTCCCTTGGTAAGGGAGAGGTCACGAGTTCAAGTCTCGTCAAGGGCTTCCAAAACACCGACAAGCCAAGTGGCACCAGGCTTGTCATTCGCGCTTCGGCGCTTTTTTTGTGCCCTTCGTGAGCGCCTGCTCTGCTGCGATCTGCGTGCAGACGTGATCATTTCCAGCACTGAAGTTCCCGGCGCAGAGCATTCACAAGGCATGAAAGTGCCGTCTGCCAGCCTCGGCAGCATGCCCTTGATTCCTGGGCTGCGCTGAACAGATCCACAGGCCGCCGCTGGGGCGGTTTGGAATGGAGGAACGCCGTTTCTATCCCATGGTTCTCGCCACCCCCGTCTCAGCGATGCGCCAGCGGGTGTGTCAGGGAGAAACGCGGCCGCTGCAGTGGCGCCTCGAGCAACTCGCTCGCTTGGAGCGCGCCCTGGACCAGCACAGCGATGCGGTGCTCGAGGCCTTGGCCTCCGATCTGGGCAAGCCACCTGTGGAGGCCTATTTCGAAGTGGTGGCCATCCGCCAGGAACTGCAGCTCTGCCGCCGTCAGCTGCGGCGCTGGATGGCTGCGCGGCCGGTGAGCGTGCCCCTGAGCCAACGACCTGGGCGGGCGGAAGTGATCCATGAGCCGCTGGGTTGTGTTCTGGTGATTGGCCCCTGGAACTACCCGTTTCACCTCACCCTGCAACCCCTGGTGAGCGCCCTGGCAGCGGGCAATACCGCCGTGCTCAAACCCTCGGAGCACGCCCCAGCCACAGCCCGACTGATCGCGAAGCTGATCAGCGGCAGCTTCGATCCCAGCTGCGTTCAGGTGGTGCAGGGAGACGGCGCCGTGGCGGCCTCGCTGCTTCAAGAACAGTTCGATCACATCTTTTTCACCGGTGGCGAGCGGGTGGGGAAACTGGTGATGGCTGCCGCCGCCCAGCACCTCACCCCGGTGACCCTGGAGCTGGGGGGCAAGAGCCCGGCCGTGGTGCTCGCCGATGCGGATCTGAGCGTCACCAGCCGCAGGCTCGTGTGGGGCAAAGCGCTCAATGCCGGCCAAACCTGCATCGCCCCCGACTATCTGCTGGTGGACCGGGGGATCGGCGCTGCCCTGGTGGCGCAGATGCGGGAGCGACTGCAGCACTGCTTTGGGGAAGCCCCCCTGCAGTCACCCGATCTGGCACGGATCGTGAATGCGGCGCAGTATCAACGGCTCAGCCAACTGCTGGAGCAGGCCCGCAGCCGCGGTCAGGTGCTGGTGGGTGGTGAATGCGATGCCGAGCAACGGCGAATCGCCCCGACCCTGCTGCGGGTCGACGACATCAACGATCCGCTGATGCAAGAGGAGCTGTTCGGTCCGCTGCTGCCGGTGCTGGAAGTGGAGAACCTGGAGCAGGCGATCGAACGGATCAATGCCCGCCCCAAGCCCCTGGCGCTCTATTTATTCAGTCAATCGCCAAAGGCCCAGGAGCGGATTCTGCAAGCCACCAGCTCCGGAGGGGTGTGCTTCAACGATGTGGTGATGCAGGTGGGGGTTCCAGATCTGCCCTTCGGGGGTGTAGGCGCCAGCGGCATGGGCGCCTATCACGGCCAAGCCGGCTTCAACACCTTCTCGCATCAGCGCAGCGTTCTGCGGCGGCCCTTCCGCCTCGATGTTCCCTTCCGCTATCCGCCCTACGCCGGGCGTCTAGCGCTGATTCGCCGCCTGCTGGGCTAAGCCATTTCCATGCCTTATCGAACGGGGGCTAGCGCAGGCGGCTGAGCCCCGTAAGGTGCGCCCAGTCGACCGCCGAACCCCATGCGCCGCCGCTTTGCAGCCGCCCTTGCCCTGGCCCTGTTGGTGCCATTGCCTGGTCTGGCCGGAGAGGTGGTGGTGAAGAGCGGCGAAACCCTCTCCGAAATCGCTGATCGCTACGGCACCACCGTGAACCGTCTCATGGAGATGAACGGATTGCGGAATGCCAATGACCTCTGGGCCGGCAGCCGCATCAAGGTGCCGGGCAACGTGTACAGCGGCGGCGGATCGGGGAACTACACCGTGAAACCGGGCGAGACCCTCTCGGAGATCGCCGATCGCTACGGCACCACGGTGAATCAACTGATGCGCCTGAACGGGTTGCGCGACGCCAACGACCTCTGGGCGGGCAGCCGCATTCAGGTGCCCGGTGCCAGCCCCCGCTCCTCGCAAGCTGCGGTGAACCGCAATGCCAGCCGCCACACCGTGCAAGACGGTGAAACCCTGTCGGAGATCGCCGGTCGCTATGGGGTGCCGATGTCGCGCCTGGTGGCCCTCAACAACCTGAGCAGCCCCGATCAGCTGATGTCGGGCACCACCCTGCAACTGCGCAGCACCAGCAAGCCCAAGCCGAAGCCCAAACCGGCCGCGCCGCTGGCAGCGAAGCCGAAGCCCAAACCGGCGGTGACCACGGCGGTGGCTCCCAAGCCCCAACCCAAGCCCGCCGTTGAGGTGGCAATCAAACCCGAACCCAAGCCCGAACCCAAGCCTGAAGCCCAGGTGGTCGTTCAGCCGCAACCGAAGCCGGAACCCAAAGCCGAACCGAAGCCCACCATCGCCAAAGCTGAGGTCGTCAAAGCTGAACCCGTCAAAACCGAGCCGGCCAAAACCGAAGTAGCCAAGGCCGAGCCGGTCAAAGCTGAGCCGGTCAAAGCTGAAGTCGCCAAACCGGCCAAGGCCCAGGTGGCCAGCGCAAAAACCAAAACCACCACCACGAGCAAAACCAACAGCAAAGCCAGCACCCCTGACTGGCGCAGCTATGGGCCTCTGCAGGTGGACTGGGCCAACTGGCAGGCCATGGGCGGCAGCTTTGTGGCCCCCAGCCTCAACAGCGATGGGCAGCCCCTCTACCTGGCGATCAACTGCAACGCCAAGCGCCTGAATGCCACCGGACAATCCGGAGCCTGGAAAACCTGGGATGCCCCCCAGAGCGACTTCGAGCAACAGCTGATCGAAGACCTCTGCAAGGCCAAGCCCGGCTGATCAGGCCGCCAGGCGCAAGGTCCAGGGCTGCCGTAGGAAGCGGCGGCCTGCGGGCTTCAGCCATAGGCGCTGACTGCCATCGTCGCTTTCGCTGATCAGGTCTTCTTGCACCAGACGGCGGGCCAGCCAACGCCAGCGATCCACGTCGTCGCCCTCGCTCTTGGCCAGGTCGTCACCCAAGTTGCGCAGGTCAACACCCCCGCGTTGATCCAGGGCCTCGAGCACCTGGGAAGCCTCCTCCGACCAGTCGCGCCAGTGCAGGGGCCCTTGGCAACGATCACAGCGACCGCAGGGGGGCACCAGCTCCCCGACCGACAGCAACAGGGCCTGCTCACGGCAGCCGGAGCCCTCGGCCACCGCCTCCATCCGGCGCAGCTGCTGCTGAGAGAGCTCGGAGCGGAGCTTGTCCTGGGGATCGGAGGACTCTTCCGCAGACGAGCGAATCGCCCAGGCCAGGCTCGTGCGGTCATCCGGGTCGTAGAGCACCAGGCAGCGTGCAGGCAGCCCATCACGGCCAGCCCGGCCCGATTCCTGGAGATAGCCCTCAGCACTGGAGGGAAGATCCAGGTGAAGCACCAAGCCCACATCCGGGCGATCCACACCCATCCCAAAGGCCACTGTGGCCACCAACACCGGAGCGCTGTGTTCCTGAAAGTGGGTTAGGGCCAGAGCACGGCTTTCGGGATCCATGCCCGCGTGATAGGCGATCGCTGCCACGCCGGCTTCGCCGAGGCGCTTGGCCCAACTCTCGACTGAGCGGCGCGTACGCGCGTAGATCAAGACCGCCCCACGGGCGTCTGCCAGTGTCTCCAACACCTGCGGAAGCGGATCGGAAGGCCGCCGGCGCATGGCATAGGCGAGGTTGTCGCGGCGGGCGGAGCGCACCTGAATCAGCGGACGCCGCAGTTCGAGCATGCGGATCAGATCGGCCCGCACCCGGGGCGCGGCGGTGGCGCTGAGGGCCACCACCGGCACCCCTGGGCACAGCCGGCGCAACTGCCCCAGCCGCCGGTAGTCAGGGCGGAAGTCATGGCCCCAGGCGCTGATGCAGTGGGCCTCATCGATGGCCAGGCCCACCAGGTGCCCTTCCCCATGGATCTCCTCGAGCAGCTGGCGTGTGGCCTCCACCTGCAGACGCTCCGGGGCGAGATAGAGCAGGCGAAGCCGATTGCTGCGCACCCGCTGCAGCAACTCACGGCGGCGGGTGGGATCCAGGCCCCGATGCAGGCAGGCTGCGGCAATCCCCCGGCGCTGCAGATGCTGCACCTGATCCTCCATCAGAGCCACCAGGGGGGAGATCACCAACATGAGGCCGCCCCGCACCAACGCTGGCAGCTGGTAGCAGAGGGATTTACCGGCCCCGGTCGGCAACACCGCCAGACAGTCCTGCCCGGCGAGCATCGCCTCGATCACCTCCCGCTGGCCGGGGCGAAAGGCGCTCCAGCCGAAGTGCTCCTGCAGCGCCTGATCCAGCGCATCCGCCACGGCCGCGCTCCTCAGCTGGCTTGGGCCAACACCGCGATGGTCGGAGCTTCGAGCTGATCCGCCGATTCCTCCACCAGCTGGAGGCGCACCTTCTTGCCGCCGGCCAATTCCCCCAGGGAAACCCTGAGGGTGTTGCCACTGAGGCTCTGGAGGGCTGTCAGCAACTCCCGCAGGTGGGGCGTACTGCTGCCGCTCTCCACCCAGAGGCGCTCCTGCAAACCGTTGAGACGGCGCCAGCTGGTGTGGAGCTTGAGCACAGCCGCCTCCAGGGCCTGAGCCTGACCAACGGCATCAGACAGCAACCCGAGGGCATCGAGCCGGAGGGCCTCCTGCATCGCTTTTTCCAGATCCAGCTCACCCTGCTGAAAAGCCCGAACAGCCAGACCGGCCTCTGAGGCTTTGCTCAACCAGCGGGCGGTGCTGGTCACATCTTTGACCCGCTCGAGCTCGGGTTCATCGCGCAGCACCTTGCGCAAGTCTTCCTGCTGCTCCTCGGGCAGCTTCGCCAACTCCCGCACCAGGGGTGCAACGGCCTTGGGGGGCAGCAGGTTCTCGGCCGTGCGCTGACGAATCTCCTCCGGCAGGAGGGGGCTGGTGGCCGCTACGAACTCATCGGTGAGCTGCCGCACCTGCTTGCGGGTGATCTGCTGACCGTCGTTGGCCGCTTCCCCGATCATCAGCTGCACCTCGGGATCGGACTGGGCCGTTTCCATGAACGCCCGCTTGGAGAAGTTGTTAACGCTGGTTTCCTCCAGCACCCCTTCGCCGAGCATCTGATCGGCGGATTCCGCCAACTGGATCAGGGCATAGGCACGGGTTTTGCTGATCTCCTGCTCCCGAAGCCACTGCAAAAAGCCGGCCCCGCGCCCCTCGCCGCCGCGGCGCTCACGGTCGCGCACGCTCTTGAGGATCCGACCCCGCCAGATCTCGGTCTGGAGATCGAAGCGATCGCAGATGGCCCAGGCCTCCTCGATGCGGGCCATGAACTCCATCGAGCTGATGCTGTCGCTCTCGGGATCAGGCAAGTCGAGGCTGAAGGAGGGGGCCTCGGCCATGGGGCGTCGCGCGTTGGAGGTCGATGGTGCCACGTTTCGTGACGGGCGTCCTTCAGGGCTGCTCACGCCGGGTAAATTCCAGCTGAAAGCCACCCCTTTTCTGCGCAGCGATGGCCATCTCCCGCGGCGACAAGGTGCGCATCAAGCGTCCTGAGTCCTACTGGTTCAACGATGTGGGCACCGTTGCCTCCATCGACACCTCCGGCATCCGCTACCCCGTGGTCGTTCGCTTTGAGAAGGTGAACTACAACGGTGTGAGCGGCTCCGAGGGCGGCATCAACACCAACAATTTCGCTGAGAGCGAACTCGAGAAGGCCTGATTCGGCCACCTTGGGCTCCTGAGGAACCCAACACCCAGCTCCCGTTCCCCGGTCTGTGCGCAGGTCGGGGATTTTTTGTGGAGGCCCATCCGCTGCGTGGCAGTCTGTGCCCTTGATCCAGACCCGTGGCGAGGCGTGCCGGAATTACCCGAAGTGGAGACCGTACGCAGGGGGCTCGAGCGCCAAACCGCGGGGTTTGAGATCGAGAGGGTGCAGGTGTTGCGGGCCCGGGCGATTGCATCGCCGCCAGTCACAGAACAGTTCTGCACGGCCCTCGAGGGTTGCCAAGTGGTGGGCTGGAGACGACGCGGCAAATACCTCATGGCTGGCCTCAGCCGCGATGGATCCGACGCCGGTCACTGGGGCGTGCACCTGCGCATGACCGGACAGTTCCTCTGGATGGAGGACGAGAGAGAGCCCTGCAAACACACCCGGGTACGCCTCTGGAACCGACAAGGGCAGGAGCTGCGTTTCGTGGACCTGCGCAGCTTTGGAGAAATGTGGTGGGTTCCCCCGGGAAGCCCGGTTGAATCGGTCATGACCGGGCTGACACGACTGGGGCCAGAACCGTTCAGCGAGGCGTTCAGTCCCCGCTATTTGCTCTCCAAGCTGAAGGGATCCCAGCGCGCCATCAAAACCGCCCTGTTGGACCAGGCCCTGGTGGCCGGTGTGGGGAATATCTACGCCGATGAATCCCTGTTCATGAGTCGTATCGCCCCCGAGACCCGCAGCGGCCGGCTGAAGTTAGGGGAGCTCACCAGGCTGCATGCAGCTCTGGTGGAGGTGCTGACCACCAGCATCGGAGCGGGAGGCACCACCTTCAGCGATTTCCGCGACCTCAAGGGAACCAACGGGAACTACGGGAATGCTGCTTGGGTCTACCGACGCACAGGAGAGCCCTGCCGGGTGTGCGGCACTCCGATTCGGCGTGACAAGTTGGGGGGCCGAAGCAGCCATTGGTGCCCCTCCTGTCAGGGTGGATGATCTCCCGCGCGTTGGTTCAGGCATGCCCGATGCGAACACCACGGCCCTGGCGAAGGCGCTGACCAGTGCCATGGGGGACATCCACCAGAGGGGCTGGTGCGATGGCACCGGAGGCAACTTCAGCTGCGTGCTGCAGCACGAGCCCTTCCGGCTGTTGATGGCACCGAGCGGCGTGCACAAAGGAGCCGTGGCAGCCCGAGATCTCATCCAGGTCGACGAGCAAGGCTGCGTGGTTCGCGGGCATGGACACGCGAGCGCCGAAACCGCGCTTCACCTGGAAATCATCCAGACCTGCAGAGCCGGAGCGGTGCTCCATACCCATTCCCAAGCGGGAACACTGTTGTCCCAATGGGCGATCGATCAAAGCGACAGCCCCGACCAAGGGGCATTGGAGCTGAAAAGTCTGGAGATGCTGAAAGGCCTGGAGGGGATCAAGACCCATGCCTGCAGCGTTGCGGTGCCCGTTCTCGCCAATGATCAAGATCTGAATGCCCTCTCGGCCCGTGCGCGTCCCCATCTCAAAGGTGCACCCCACGGCCTATTGATTGGAGGCCATGGCCTCTATGCCTGGGGGCGAAACCTTGGCAGCGCCGTTCGGCATCTGGAGATTCTGGAATTTCTGCTGGAACAGCGCTGGAGGCAGTTGCTTCTGGATGCTGTCTGTCGCCGCTGAACACGCCAACTGAATATGGCCATCACGCACGTGTTGTTGGACATCGAAGGCACAACCTGTCCAGTGAGTTTTGTCGCGCAGGTGCTCTTCCCCTATGCCAGTGCGCAGATGGGGAGCTATCTGCAGAGGTACCGCAATGATCCGGAGGTGAAGGAACTCCTGTTGGCGGTGGATGAGGCCTGGCGCAACGACAACAACGCAGATGCTCAGGCGTTGTGGCAGAGGTTGCGGGTGCCGGGGGATGTGCCTGCTGAGGAAGCGCAGACGGCCTACCTACAGCAGTTAATTCAGAGGGATGTGAAACTCACGGCTTTGAAGGATCTGCAGGGGCGCATCTGGAAGTACGGCTACGGATCAGGAGACATCAGAGCAACGCTGTTTGAGGATGTGCCGGCAGCTTTGCAGCGATGGAGCGAGGCAGGGTTCACCTTGGGTGTGTATTCCTCAGGGTCTGTTCCGGCGCAACAACTGCTATATGGACACTGCCAGACTGGCGATCTGACAGGCCTGTTTAGCCATTGGTTTGACACAAAGACTGGGATAAAACAAAGCCCCGCGAGCTACACCTCAATTGCCACGCAGATGAACGTGAAACCGAGTGAGGTTCTGTTCATCAGTGATGCCACCGCCGAACTGAAAGCAGCCAGCGAGGCTGGCATGACAGTGCTCTTCAGCGATCGAGAAGGCAATCCGGAGCGTGACGCCGGATGCTTTGAGAGGATCAGTGATTACCGAAGGCTCGATCCAAGCGATGTCATCAAGCGCCATGCCACTCAGTGATCGTGATCGGGAGATCCTGCAGGTCAACCAGGCCATGCTGAACAGCGTTGCCCATGGCGACTGGCAGGCCTACGCAGCGGTTTGCGCAGGCGATGTGAGCTGCTTCGAAGCCGAGAGTGAAGGGCACCTGGTCGAAGGGCTCCCCTTTCACCA
>Ga0194123_10001380_pt1 | contig 37054 bp, 1 predicted proteins | sample TA2MahsurfametaG_5_FD_155479 | JGI IMG/M metagenome (GOLD analysis project Ga0194123, IMG submission 155479) | Freshwater microbial communities from Lake Tanganyika, Tanzania - TA2015023 Mahale A surface | ecosystem: Environmental > Aquatic > Freshwater > Lake | place: Tanzania: Lake Tanganyika... | reverse complement strand
TCGGTTTAGGCTCAATTTTGACGATATTTTTACGTTTTCAGCGGCCTTGAAGCCAAACCTTGATAAACGACGGAAATGAGGGGTTATTCACAATTTAAGTTTCCCATCCGCCGAATTAGGGTCATTTTCTAGGGAGTAGTCCCTACCCGGCTACGTCCCCTTTTGATGTCCGTCTCCCCCCGACGAGCCCGCCCCCGCGGAGCCCTGTCGCGAGCCTCCCTCATGGTGGCCGCGGCGCTGCTCGGCGTCGGCGTCGCCCGGGCGCCCCAGGCGAAGGCGGCGAATCTCTATTGGGACAGCGACGCCGACTCGGGGAACAATATTATTTCTACTGGAGCCGGCCTCGGGGGTCCCGGCACCTGGGATACCACCACCGCCGAATGGTTCAACGGCACCTCCAATCAGGCCTGGTCCAATAGTGCGTTAGACATCGCCTATTTCATTGGGCCGACGTCCGGAACCGTCACGCTCGGCGAGGCGATCACCGTCGGCGGCCTGAATTTCGGTGCGGCCGGGCTGACGCGAGTCGCGAACTCCGCCCTCACGCTGGCCGGCGGTTCGCCGTCCCTGAGCGTCGCCGCGGGCGCCACCGTCGCGGTCAACAGCACGTTGAGCCTCAACGCCGCCGCGACCTTCGCCATCGGTGGCTTGCTTGACCTCCGCGCCGCCCTTGGTGGTGTCGGCGGTCTGACCAAGACTGGCGACGGCGTCCTCTTCCTCCGTGGTCATTCCAATCGCTCAGGCGCCACGGACATCCAGACGGGCATGGTGGTCGCCGCGGGGCAGGGCAACACTCATGACCCGCTCGGCATCTTCGGAACCGACGGCACCACGGTCGGGGCCGGCGCCACGCTCGCGCTCGGTCCCGTGAACGCGGGCAGCACGGGCATGACGTTGGTCGAGAACCTGACGCTTTCCGGGCGCGGTCTAAATGGGATCGGCGCCCTCCGTTCCTTCATGGGCGCCAACGGCGCCAGCGTGAACGGGGCGGTCGACCTGGTCGGCGCGACCCGCGTGCAGAACGATCTCACGGGCACTTTGAACCTGAACGGCGTCTGGGATCTCGACGCCGCGCTTTCCGTGGGGGGTCCTGGGTTCGTCGGCTTCGGCACGCCCTCGCGTGCGATCGGCGCCGCGCCCATCACGCACTACGGGATCAACGGCTTCCGTCTGCAAGGCCTGACCTCCTCCTACTCGGGCACGATCACTTCGGTGCTCGGCGAGCTCCGGGCTGACTTCGGCGATGGCCTGACCGGAGATAATCCTTACGCGAACGTCGCCGGCTTCGCCCTCCGCAACAGCGTCCTGCAGGTGATCGTCAATCCGTCCGCACTGACGGTGACCAATCGCGTCGGCGACGACACGCCGATCGTCTCCCGCGGCAGCCGCATCCGGCTCGAGAACAATTCCTTCAACAACAGCACGGGCGGACAGAACGCCGTCAACTGGAACGAACTGTTCGGGCCGCTCACGCTGGCGGGTGGCCAGACGATGGTCGACTTCCGTGACACCGCCGACGCCACGGTTGTCCGTTCGCTGAGCTTCGCCTCGATCTCGCGGACGGATCCGTCCGCGACCTTGCTTCTGTCGGGCGATGGTTCGGCGGCCACCGGCATCGGGGCTTCCACCCGCTATCAGGTCTTCAACCGCGCGCTGTCCGCCAACGTCGGTTTCATCGGCGGCTGGGCGTATTCCAACGCCGAGTTCCTGAAATATGTCACGCCAGGTTCCGGGGGCTTCGGTTATACCCCGCTCGTCGCCGCCGATTACGCCGTCGACACCGCGGTCGGCACCTGGACCTCGTCTCAGCACGTCAAGGTCACGGCGGGCAACGTCACCTTAGGCGCCGGTACGACGACCGTCCGCTCGTTGAATCTGCAGGGCACCAGCGCCCGGACGATCCTCGGCGCCGCCAACTCCACCCTCATCATCGCCTCCGGCGGCCTGCTCGCCAGCGGCGGCGCCCACGTCATCAGCGTCCCGTTCCTGACGGCCGGGGCTGAAGGCGATTATCATCTCTACGACCTCGCCTGGAATACCCATGCGATCTCATCCGTCATCACGGACAACGGCGCGAACCCCGTCTCCTTCGTCAAGTCTTCGGCTGGCTTGACCTCGCTTTTCGCGACGTCGACCTACACCGGGGCGACCTATCTCAGCGAAGGCTACCTGCGTGACGTCATCGGCGCCCGCCCGGCGGCACCGGCGCTCTCCGCCGCCAACCTGGTGTTCAGCGGGACGCAGTCCCAGCAGGCGGTCTATGAGAATGACGTCGATTTCACACGTGCGCTCGGCGCCGGTTCGGGGCAGGTCCGTTTCCTCGGCGGCACTGGCGCGGGCTTCGGCGCCTACGGCGCGGCCATCGACGTCGATTTCGGCGGCGCCGGACAGACGGTGGTGTGGGGATCGCCTTACTTCAATCCGGGCATCTTCACCTTGAACGGCGGCAACGCCACGCATGCCGTCACGCTGGCCAACGGCCTCGACCTCGGCGGCGACGCCCGGCATATCCGTCTCGACGGGAACGCCTCCGCCGCCGGCCGCGGCGCCATCGGCTTCATCGCCGGAGACATCACGAACGGCGGACTCGTCCGCCGCGGCGGCGGCATCCTCTGGTTCACGGATGCGAAGTCCTACGCCGGCGGTACCACGATCCAGGAAGGCGAGCTCTGGCTCACCGGCGCCGGCACCGCCGGGGCGAACGTCGCCGGCAACGACATCCAGATCAACGCCGGCGCCCGCCTGCGCGTGGAGTCTCCGGCCAACATCGGCTCCCGACAGCTCGTCATTCTCCAGAATCAGAACAATGACACCCCGGCCTCGCTCACGCTCGGCGCGGGTTACGGCACCGGCGCCGGCGTCACGTTCAGTTCGCTCACCGGAACGGGGGGCGACCTCCTCGGCGGCGGGCTCAATTTCCTCATCGCGAACAACCAGAGCGGACAGGCCCGCCGCGTGGCGATCACCCTCAGCGGACTCAACGACTTCCAGGCCGACCTCACCGGCCAGATCCGCGCGGTCGCCCCGAATGTCGAAGCCTGGTTCGGCGCCGATTCCGGCAATGCCGTGTTTACCGGCGCGACGCTGTCGCCGACCGGTGGCGCCGCCACGGCTTTCCGTCTCGGCGGTCACAGCAACACCGGCGGCACCTTCACGATCGCCGGCACCAACGTCCTGCGCGGGGCTTTCCCGCTGATCGTCGGCGCGCCGGATCAGAACGACCGTAATTACACCGACGGCATCGTCTATATCCCGAAGGCGCAGGGTTTCTCCGGAACGGTCACCATCGGGTCGGGCGGCATCCTGCAGGCCGGCGTGGACGGCGCGCTCGGCCTCGGCTCGGGCGGTCAGATCGTCCTTCGGTCGGGGGAGATCCGCCTTGACGTCGCCGCCGGACTCTTCGGCGGCGTGGACGGGCAGTATCGCTCGCGGAGTTTCGACGTGGCCGCCGCCACGCCCAACATCCGCGCCACGGGCCTCCTGGGCGGCGCCTTCTCTGCCCTGCAGCTGGGCGGACTCGTGATCGGCGACCGGGATACCAACAATAATCGCGTCATTACTTTCAGGGCCAACGGCGGGACGTATCTGGACTTCGTCCTCAACGGACCCGTCTCGCCCAACCTCGGCGCCGCCGGGGATTTCTATTTCGACATCGGGGACGACAACACGAACACCACCGCCAACGGCCTGGTGACGATCAACGGGGTGATCGACGCCGGCAGCACCGGCGCCCAGAATCTCCGCAAGCGCGAAGGCGGCGTCCTGGTGCTCAACGCGGACAACCTCTACGACGGCAATACGCTCGTGACGGAAGGTCGCCTCGTCCTCGGCCACGTCGGCGCCGCCGGCCTCGCGTCCAGCACGATCAACCTCAACACCGAAAACGATCGCACCAGCCGGTTGGAGTTCCGGTTCGACGGCGCGCCATCCTTCGTGCTGGCCAACGCCGGCATCACGACTTCCGGCGGCAACGACGGCTCCAACCGCATCTTCGTCGCCGGTCCGAAGTCTGCCGGCAACGAGAACGGCGTGGTCGTGCTGCCGACGCTCACCGTCGGCCACGCCGGCACCTACGCGGCGGGCGGCGGCGGAAACAGCGCCCTCTTTTTCGACGGCTACAACGGCTACCGGTTCCAGCTAGGTGACATCGTCCTCAGTCGTTCCGTCGACCTGCGTCCGCGCGGCGGCATGGTCACGGTCAACGGCGTGATCTCCGGCGCCACTTTCGCCCTCGGGAAGAACGAGCAAGGCGTCCTCTGGCTCAACGGCGCCAATACCTACACAGGGGGCACGACGATCTCCAACGGATACGTCGTGGCTGGAAACAACGCCGCCTTCGGCAACAGCGCCACGGCGGTCCAGTTCCGTGGCGCATCCTTCTCCCAGATTCTGGCTTCCGGCGTCCGGACGATTAGCCGTGCGTTCGAGAACACGGCGACCGGCAGCACGCAGACCCTCGGTGGTCTCGACACCGGTGCCAAGACCTTCTCCGGCGCGCTCACGCTCACCCGCGGTATCAACGTCACGGCGGAGATAGGCGGCGACGTCACTTTCTCCGGCGCCGCCTCAGGCGTCGGCGGCCTCACCAAGGTGGGCGCGGGCACGGTGATCCTCGCGCCCTCCGCGGGCAACGCCTTCACGGGAGGCGTCAGCGTCGTGGCGGGCACGCTTGAAGGACGGGCCACCGCGACCGGCAGCCCGTTCGGGGCGAACACGGCTTTCACGGTTGCCGACGGTACCCTGCGTCTGGCCAATCTCACCGGCGCCGCGGCGTCCGCCGTGAGCTCCGGCGCCCTGACGATCAACTCGGGATCGGCGATCGTCGCCGTCAACGGCGGCGGCCAAGCCACCACCTTCACTTTCGGTTCGTTGACCCGTTCCGCCAACGCGACCCTCACCCTCAAAGGCACGGACACCGACCTCGGCTCGGCCGGCGCCGAGAAGGTCGTCTTCACGACTCCCCCGACCTTGGTCAACGGCATCATCGGGCCGTGGGCCGTGATCCAAGGTTCCGGCGCTTCGACCGCCGCCACCTTCGCCGGTTACGCGGCCGGCAGCGTCCTCTCGGCGGGCTATGGTGCGACCGGCGACCTCGATCTGGCGGGCGGCGCCACGCAGGTCTACGACGCCCGTGGCGTGGCTTCCCTGCTCACCGGTAATCGCTCGGTCTACGCCTTCGTCGCGGACCAAGGCGTCGACCTCGGCGGCAACGTCCTCCGGGTGGGGGCGGCTCCTTCCGGGACGCTGGGCATGGGCGGCGTGATCCTCAACGCCGGCGCCGACCTCACGGGGGCCGCCGGCTCGGCGCTGCATCTGGGCACCAACGCGCTCAGCCTCTATGTCGAGGCAGCGGGCGTCTCGACCCTCGGCGTACCTCTCGCGAACACTCGCAACAACTCGGGCAACACGTTCGTCAACGTCCTCACCAAGTTCGGCCCCGGTACGTTGTCCCTGACCGCCGTCTCCCCTCTCCAAGGCAACGTGCAGGTGAACGAAGGAGTGCTCTCCCTGGACGTCGCCAACGCTTTCGCCGTCCTCGGCAATCAGAACGCCGTCATCGGCGCTTCCGTCGTCATCCAGCCGGGCGCGACGGTCGAGCTGAACGGTCTCGCGCAGGAGTTCGGCAACCTCGGTGGTTCGTTCACCCGGAGCCCGGTGCTCAATTTCGGCGGCACGCTCCTGATGGAAGGCGCTGCGCTGACCGTCGGTCGTCAGGGGTCCAATTGGACCTATTCCGGCCAGATCGTCGGCGGAGCCGGGTCTGCCCTCGTCAAGGTGGGCGGAGGAACCCTGACGCTCGACAACTGGGATCCGGCCCGTCCCAACACGCTCGACGCGGCCTATGTCGACCAAGGTACGCTGACCATCACCGCGGGTGACCAGTCCTGGGGCGGGCCGCTCGGCTTCGCGCCGTCGCTTCCGGCTTCGACCGACATCTTCCTGCGCGGCGGCACCTTCTCCGTCCGCGTCAACGGGGACAGCACCACCAACCTGCAGCGAGTGGCCTTGGGCTACGATATCGTCGCCGTCGGCGGCGACTCGGTCCTGAACACCGTCCGCAGCCAGGGTGGCGGGGCGAACAAGCTGCTTACCTTCGGGTCGCTGACCCTCGGCCTGCAGCGCTTCCTCACGAACAACGACAACACCTTCATCCCGCGGTTCGACGGCCCGACCACCCTGACCGACTTCGGCCGCGTGCAGACGGACAATAACCTCGTCCTGGCCGGCGCCATCGTCGGGCCATATTCGCTTGAGAAGCGTGGCGCCTTCGATCTTGCCATCGGCGCCGACAACCGCGCCTGGGACGGCGGCCTCGTCGCCACCGACGGCACGATTCTCTTCGGTTCGCGCGGCACCGACGACATCCGTTACGAAGGCACGACCTTCGTCCCGTCCTCCGCGGCCAACGCCGGCACGGGGGATATCGTGATCAACCGCGGCACGACCATCCGCCTGAACGCGCCGGCCAACGTCCTCACCGCCCGCGGTTCGACGGTCCAGCTCTACGGCACACTGGCCACCACCGTCACCTCCGTGCAGGTCGGCACCGACGCGGCTCCCTCGGCCTACGGGCTTCGTTCCAGCTCCAACGGCGCCTTGGTCCTGTCGATGAACGACGGGCTCTTCGCGACGTCGGTCGACCAGTCTCTCCTCGGCAACGGCCGCTGGGGCATGGCCGCGCTGACCCAATCCTTCTACACCGCGCCGACCCTCGGCGCGGGCGCCGGCGACGTCTACCGCTTCTTCGGTTCCAATGCGGCGACCCTTTCGGTCACGTCGGCGGGCGCGCTTTCCGGCACGGCCTCCCTGCAGGTCGGCATCTCCCAGCTGGATAACGGTTTCGCCCTGGGCAACGGCGTCGGCTCCCTCCGTCTTTACGGCGACCAATCGTTCACCGGGGAGACGACGGTCTTCCGTAACCGCGAGGCGGGCAACACCCAGAATTTCCTCGAGTTCACGGGCGACCTCGCCACTTCCGCCTTCCACGTCTTCGGCCGTCTCACGGCCCGCGGCGCCGGTCGTTTCACGAACGACGCCGGCGCGCAGGTCAACGCAGTGAACCTTTATCCCGGCTCCGTCCTCCGCCTTGACTATGCGAATGACGTCGCCGACACCGCCTTCGCCAGCCGTCTCGACGCCTCGAACCTCGCGACCGCCGTCGCGGAGAACAAGTGGGGTGACTCGACGCCGCTGCTCCTGCGCGGAGCCACCCTCAGCCTGGTCAGCTCCTCCGGCCGCGTCGCCCGCGAGGAAATCGGGGTCATCACGGTCAGCCAGGGCGCCGGCATCTACCTCGAGCGCAACGGCACCAACGGGCAGATCGTCCTCTCCGCCGGCGGGCTGGTCCGCCAAGGACAGGCCACGTTCGCCATACGTGAGAACGCCGACGAGCTCGGTCGCATCGACCTGCAGGGACAGAAGCTGTTCATCCAAGGGGGCGCCGCGCTGCGCGACGCCCAGGGACTCCTGCCGGTCTGGATGCTCAATCCGGCCCGCAACGGCTTCCTCACCTACTCCGACGTCCTCGGGGTCCAGAACGCCGCCTTCACCAGTTCCTTCACGACCGGCGACTCCGCCGCTGGAGCGACTTTCCTGGCCGGCCTGACTTCGTCCTCCGTGGCGAATTTCATCGGTGGCACGGCCGACCCCACGCTCACGGGCACGATCAACGTGCATGCGCTCCGGGTGCAGGCCAACACCAGCGATAACGAGGCCACCTTCACCGGAGGACAGATCAATCTCCTGAGCGGCGGCTTGGTCACCATCAACGCCAACGCCGCCGGACGGGTCAATTTCAACACCACCGCCCTTTACTTCGGCGATGGCACGACCCCGGTGGAAGGAGTCCTCTACGTCGGCGGCAACGGCTTGGTCACGCGCGTGGGCGGCAAGGTCACGGCCGCCGGCCTCACCGTCCACGGCGAAGGCAACCTCCAGCTCACCAACACGACCAACGCCATCACCGGGACCATCCAGCTGAACGGCGGGCGGCTCTATCTTGACGGCGCCGGTACCGCCGCTTCGGCGACGATCGCGCTCGGCGGCGACTGGCTCAACAACAACGACGGCAGCCAGATGGCCGAGTTGCTGCTGCGTACCAATAACAACGCCAGTCAGACCTTCGCCAACAGCGTGACGATCCTCGCGGACGTCCCCTACGCCCGGATCATCGGCGAACGCTACACGGGAACCTCCACGGCCGGGGCGACCAACACGCTTTCCGGCACGTTCACCGTCTTGGGCGGTTCGACGGCCCAAGGCACGAGCCTCGTGATCGGTTCGACCTCCGGCACGAACTCCGCGAACAGCCATGACCTGACCGTCAGCGGCGCGACGAGCTTCGGCGGCACGGCGCCCATCGCGCTGCGCATCGAGCAGAGCGGGCGTATCTTCCGCCTCGCCGGCGCCGTGAGCGGCGCCGCGCCGCTCATCAAGTCGGGCGACGGGATCCTGCGGCTCGACGGAGTCAATACGTCGCTCAGCTCGAACGTGACCATGCAGCGCGGCGAGATCCGCGGCGTCGGCGACAATAACAACAACGTCTTCGGCACGGGGGATTATTACCTTAATTTCGGCACGCTCCGTACGTCCGCCAACGACGCCCGGACCTATTTCGCCGCCGCCGGCCAGGATCTCGTGTTCGGCGGCGCCGTCACGGTCGTGTCCGACCGTGGCACCGGAAATTCGGCGGCGGCCAACCGGACCTTCGGCGCGAACGGCGGGACGAACGTCCTGCGCACCGTCAACGCCGCCCAGATGCGCTTCAACGCCGACAGCTTCGGCGACGATTACATCTTCGAGGGTAAGATGGTCATCCGCGACAGCGCCGTCTTCCAGAACGACTCTTCGGACGTCTTCCTGCGGGACCTCCTCGAAGGCGGCGGACGACTCACCAAGGCGGGCAACTGGTATTTCTACTTCGACCATAACGCCGCCAACGCCGGTTGGACGGGCCGCCTCGACCTTCAGCAGGGCTCGGTGCGCGTCAACCAGGACAACGCGACCCTCGGCGTCGCCGGGGCCTCGGTGATCGTCAATCCTTCCGCGGCCCTCAGCCTGCGTTCGACCACCAACCTCGGAGCCGCCGCCCTGGAGGTCCGGGCGACGTCTTCGCTCAACTTCCCGGTGCTCGGCGTCAGCCTGCCGGCGGGCCAGGCCGCCCTGTATTCCCTCTACGACAGCCTGACGATGGTCGGCTCCCGTCCGGGCGTGCTCGCGCTCGACAACGGACAGACGTTCACGACGGCCCCTGACATGGCCGGTTTCCGGGCGGGTGACTGGTATCTCGGTTCGAACACGGGGGGCACGCTCTCCGCGGCGAGCCTGACGCCCTGGGGGGCCGGCGGGACGCAGTTCCTGCTCGGCGGCGGAGCGAACACGCTGACGCTGAATCCCGCCGCGGCCGGCGCCCAGCTCGCGGGCGCGGGCAACGCCCTCGTCGTCGGCGTCGCCAACGTCGGCTTCGGTCATCTCGCCGTCGCTTTCGGCGCGAACTCCGACAACACCTTCGGCGGCGGCACGCTGGTCACGCGCTCCCGCAACATGGACGGTGGTTACCGTGGATCGGTGCTGGTCCTGCAGGCGGGTCAGAGCGCTGCGACGACCTTCCGTCGCCCGCTCGGCTCCGGCGCCGTAGAGGTCTTCGGTGAGGTCCGCCTGGAGAACGCGGCCGGCACGGCCCGTAACGCCGCCGACGCCAACGCCAACGTCTGGGTCTTCCATCCGGGCTCCCGGATCCGGTTCGACAACGACACGCCGCTGTCCACCGCTTCGACGCAGGGACGCTGGGCGGACGCCGCGCCCATCGCGCTGAACACCGCGGTGCTGGAGATCTACGGCGACGGAGCCGCCAGCGCCTACAACACCGAGACCGTCGGCGCCCTGTCCGTCGCCGGCGGGTCCGAGGTCGTCGTCCGCCGCCGCGGCGCCTTCCTCGCCGAACTCATCTCCGGCGACGTCACCCGCGTCGGGTCCGGCACCCTCATGGTGACGGGCATGGACACCAACACGAACACCTCGACCGGCCTCGGTGTCACGGGGACGACCACGGCGATGCGCTTCCTGGCCTCGAACGGAGCGGCGCTGATGGCGAACGGCATGGTCGCTCCGTGGCTGACCGAGCGCGCCGGCAATCAGTTCCTGAAGTATGACGCCGTGCTCGGTTTCATGCCGATCACGACCGGCACCGTCCCCGCCAATTACGTCACGTCGGCCGGCGGTGCGCTGACGGTCGCCACGAACGACGGTACGACGATCCTCAACCTCGGGACGGCGACGGCGACCCTCGGCGCCAACCTCGACCTCTACGCGCTGCGTACCGACCGCGACATCAACGTCAGCGCCGACGGCGGCTTCAATCGTATCATCCTCCGTAGCGGCGGCCTGATGCAGTCGGCCAACACGCCGACCATCAACGCCGACCTTTATTTCGGATCCGCCGGCGACGGGACCGGCGAGGCCTTCGTCTGGGCCTCGAACAACACCCTGCAGCTGAACGGCGCGATCTATGCCTCGCAGGTCACCAAATCCGGGACGGCTTTCCTGAACATCCGCGCCGACCAGCCGCAGTTCGCCGGCTCGTGGGTCGTCAACGGCGGCGGCCTGCAGTTCCTCACGCCGGCCGCCCAGGGGTCGGGCGCGGTCTCCCTGATGGGGAGCCGCATGAACGACCGCGATAACACCTACTCCATGACGGAGCTCCGGTATAGTTATAACAGCGGGTCGCCGGACCTCTTCACCTGGAACGGAGGGGCCATCACCGCCTACGACTTCAACCAGGTCCGCGTCGTCCTCGCCAACGACCGGCTCCAGCAGATCCCCGCGCTCCAGCTGCGGACGACCAACGCCGTCGCGGGCGTCGGCCAGCCGGGTGGTCTCATCTTCCAGGTCGATGGGTCGCGGGCGACCGCCCGAACCGGAGTGGTCACGCTCCATGACCATTACCAGGTCAACGTCGACGCCACTTCGCATGGTCCTGGATCGACCGTCGGCGTGCAGTTCGGCGGCGGCGCCGGCGTCGGCGGCCTGAACAACCAGGGACTTTATGACTTCAACAAGGTCGGGGACGGCGTCCTGACCCTCGGTGACATCAGCGCGAGCTTCACCGGGACGCGCTCCCTCGCCGTCGGCGAAGGCGCTCTCCGCGTCACGCACGCCGGCTCCCTCGGCGCCGCGACGGTCACCGCCTCGATCGAGCAGGGCGGGGCCCTTGAGATCGCGACGGCGGGCTGGTCGCCCACGGCGGTCCTCGTCCAGCAGCCCGGCTCCTTCGAACGTTGGGCCGTCGATGGCGCCCGGGCCGGTAACTATGTCCTGCCGGCGGGCGTCCACCTCCAGGTGATGCGTAGTCAGACCGGCGGGGAGACGATCACGCTCAGCGGTGGTTCGGTCATGGGTTACGTGCCCCGTGATTGGGATCAGGTGGCGGTCATCCAGAAGCTCGGCGCCGGCATCACGCTCAATCTCGCCTCGGATTCCTATCTCGGACAGCCCTACGCATCGGGTGGCAACGGCAGCTGGGATCTTTCCCGCCTTTACGACCAAGGTAAGCTCAATCAGCCCAACGCGAACAACCCTAACGACCCGGGTCTTCGCGGCTCTTACTTCCAGATCGACGGCGCGATCACCGGTCCGGGCGGCCTGACCAAGGTCGGACAGGACGTCATCCTCCTGGCGGGAGCCAGCACCTACCAAGGGCTGACCCGCGTCGAGGACGGCGTCCTGCAGATCGGCCGAGCCGACGCGCTCCCGGTCACGACCGGGCTCGTCCTCGAGTCGGCCAGCGGGATGTTCGACCTCAATGGTTACGATCAGCGCGTCGCCTCGCTCGCCGGTGACGCCGGCAACGTGACGAACTCCGCCTTCGCGCTGAACACCCTCACGGTCCGGCAGTCTTCCTCGACCACCCTCACGGGCACGCTGAACGGCAACCTGACGCTCCGCAAGGAAGGCGCCGGCGTGCTGACCCTCGCGCCCGTGGACGCCCTGGGGGATGCGACGACCGGCAACGCCTACCGGGGCGGCACGGTGCTCGCGGGCGGTCTGGTCTCCGTCGCGATGGATGCCGCCCTCGGCGCCGTGCCGAATGCGTTCGACGCCGACAACCTGAACTTCGTCGGCGGCGGCCTGCAGGCGACCGCCTCCTTCGCCCTGTCAGCCCGCCGAGGCCTGACCATCGGCGCCGCCGGCGGCACCCTCGACGTCCCGGTCGGAGTCACCTTGACCGTGCCTGGCGCCGTCACCGCCGCCGGCACGCTCGCCAAGACCGGAGCCGGCACGGCGCGCCTCGACGGAACGTCGGCGCTCGGCGCCCTCACGGTCTCCGCCGGGACGCTGGAACTCGCCGCGGGTTCCGCGACGGGCGTCCTCGCGGGCGCGGGCAACCTGACCAAGGTCGGCGTCGGTACGTTCAACCTCGCGGGCTCCGCCGCCGGTTTTACCGGCGTCACCGCCGTCAATGCGGGCGTGCTGACCGTCGCCTCCGGCGAGGCCCTTGGCGGACTCGCCGCCGCTTCCCGCTGGTCCGTCGCTTCCGGCGCCACGCTCGCCTTCGGCGCCGCGACGTCGGAGGCCGACATCACCGCCGCCCTCGGCAGCGGTAATTTCGCCGCCGGCTCCTTCCTTGGTTTCGACACGACCGCGGGCGACCGCTCCTTCGGCGCGGCGATCGCGGGTTCCCAAGGCGTGGCCAAGCTGGGCGCTGGCACGCTGACCCTTTCCGGCGCGGGCACCTTCACCGGCGGGCTTCGCCTCGCGGGCGGCACGCTCGCCTTCGCTTCGGGCGCGAGCGGTTCCGGCGCGGTGACCTTCGCGTCGGACTCCTCCTTGCGCTGGTCCGGCGTCAACACCACCGACCTTTCCGCCCGACTCGGCGCCGTGCCCGCGGGCGTGGTCGCCACGCTCGACCTTGGCGCGAACGATGTCTCCTTCGCGACCGGTCTCGCCGGAGCCGGCGTCTGGCGCAAGGCGGGGACGGGCGCGCTCACGCTCTCCGCGCAGTCCACGCACACCGGCGGCCTCGACGTCGCCGCCGGCACCCTCCGCCTCGGCGTGGCCTCGGCCCTGCCGTCCGTGACTTCGCTGGCCGTGGCTTCCGGCGCGACGCTCGACCTGAACGGCAACGCCCTGACGATTTCCCGCCTTGCCGGTCTCGGCGCGGTCACCACCGCTTCGGCGGCCACGCTGATCGTCGGCTCCGCCGCCGCCTCGAGCGTCGGCTCCCTCGGGGGGCCGCTCACGTTGGTCAAGCAGGGCGCCGGTACGCTCACGGTCACGGGTCCGGCCGCCTACTCCGGCGCCACGACGATCTCGGCGGGCCGGCTCGTCCTCTCGTCCGGCTCGCTCTCCGGCGCCATCGGCGGCGCGGGTACGTTGGTCAAGCAGGGTCCGGGAACGCTCACCCTTTCCGGTCAAGGCAGCTACGCGGGCGGGCTGGAAATCCTCGGCGGAACCTTGCGCTTGGCCGCGGCCGACGTCGCGTCGACGCCGTCCGTCCGCTTCGGCGACGCGACCGTGCAGGCCGTCGGTGGCGACCGCACGTTCGGCGGCTCGGTCCGCTTCCTTGACAACGCCACGCAGACGCTCGCGGGCGACGGCTCGTTCACCTTCTCCTCCCAGGTCGTCCTCGCGGGCGACGTCCTCGACCTCACGCTCCGTAACCTCGTCGTCGCCGGCAAGAGCGTCACTTTCGCCGCGGGCGTCAATGCTTCCGAACTCCTGAACCCGGGTACCTGGACCATCGACGGGTCCGGCGCCACCTCGCTCCAAGGTGCGTTCGCCGCCGCCGGCGCCTTCGGCGTGTCGCTGGTCAAGGCCGGCGACGGCACGCTCACTTTCGCTCCCTCGGCGGGTTCGAACTTCAATCAAGGCGGCGCCCCGATCATCGTCCGCCGCGGCGTGTTCGCGCTCGGCGCCGACGAAGTCATCCCGCATGGCGCCGGCGCCGGCGGCCTGATCCTCGCCGCCGAGGGCTACTCCGCGGACGCCGCCACCTTCGATCTCGCCGGCCGTTCCGAGACCATCACCGGCCTTACCGCCGTGACCAACGGCACGATCGCCATCGATAATTCCGCGGCCACGGCGGCCACGCTCACCGTCGGTGCCGGCGGAGCGAACGTGAATTTCGGCGGCGGCGCCGGAACCTACGCGATCACCGATTCCGGCGCGGGCGCGCTTTCCTTCGCCAAGACCGGCGCGGGCGTCGCGGTGGTCGCCGACGGCGTGAGCTTGAGCTACCAGGGCGCCACCTCGGTCACCGGCGGCTCTCTCACCCTCCGCTCTCCGCTGACCGCTTCGACCGCGCTTTCCGTCACGGGCAACGGCAGCTTGCTCGCCTTGGCCGGAGGTCACTCCGCTCCCTCCGTCGTCACCGCCGTCACCGTCGGCGCGGGCGCCACGCTCAGCCTGGCGGACGGCGCCGGCACGACCTTCACCTCGCTCGCCACGCTCCAGCTCGGTTCCGCCGGCGGCGCGAATTCCATCCTCGAGCTCAATGTCGGCGACCTCTCCGCCGCGGGTGACGCCTTGCGCACCGACGTGCTCGGCCTCGCATCCGGCGGCTCTCTCGGTCTCTTCGCCGGCAATAAGGTCACCTTCAACCTCGTCGACGCCGGCCTGAGCGAGAACCAGACCTATACGCTCGTCTCCGCGCCGGATGGCGGCCTGACGACCGGTGTGCTCGGCGCCGCCGACTGGCTGCTGGGCGCGACCCCGGGAGGTTTCTCCTCCCTGACGCTCACGGCCGCCGACGGTCTCGTCACGCTCACCACTGGTGCGCTCATCGCGGGCGATGTCTATTGGCAGGGCGCCAGCGGTTCGAATTGGTCCGCCGGCCTTGCCAGCTGGTCCAGCGATCTCGCCGGTACCACGGCTTCCACGGTCCTGCCGGGCCAAGCTAGCGCGGTGCGCATCCAGCGCGACTCCGCTGCGGCCGCCGCGATCACCACCAACCTGGACCGTCCGTTCCGCGTCCGCTCGCTCGCTTTCGCGCCGGGCACGTCCGCCGGCGTCACGCCGGGCACGGTCACGTTGACCAACGGGGGCGGCCGTCTCGATCTCTTCCCGGCTACCTCTGCCGCCGGTATCACGCTCGAGGCCGGCGCCTCCGCCTCCGTCGTCATCGCCGCCCCGGTGCAGCTGGGCGCCGCGCAGACCTGGACGGTCACCGACGCCACCGCCAATCTCACTCTCACCGGCGCCCTCACCGGCGCGGCCTCGCTGACGAAGGCGGGCGCCGGTCGCCTTACGCTTTCCGGCAACGCGGCGGCGGATTTCAATCCCGCGGGTACTTCGACCCTGACGGTCTCGGCCGGCACGCTCATCCAGTCCAACCCTTGGGCCTTGGGCCGAGAAGAAGACCGTAACTTCATGAAGGTGATCGTCGGGGCCGGCGGCGTCTATTACGCCGCCGACGCCTCCACGATGACCATTCCGACGCCGATCGAGCTCGCGGGCGGGACGATCTCGGCGGCCACCGCCGCGCAGGTCTACGCGGGACCGGTCACGGTCTCGGCCAATTCCGTCGTCAATCTGCGCGACGCCAATTCGGCGGTCACGACCACGACCGCCCGTCAGGTCGACCTCCTCGGTGTCCTGAGCGGAACCGGTCGACTGACCTTAGCATCGATCGACACTGCCGGCAGTGGCAACCAGATCACCGGCAACTTCCGCCTCGCCGGCAACAACGTCGGTTGGACGGGCGGCATGCTGATCAACGGAGGCACCGTCATCGCCGCCCAGGCCAACGCCCTCGGCACGGGCACGGTAGAGATGAATCTCGGTAAGATCACCTGGCAGGGGCAGAACGGTGAGAACTGGACTGCCGCCAACGGCCTGACGCTGTCCGCGGCCGCCGTCGCCGAACTCAACGTCGACAACGTCTCCGCCGCCCCCGCCGACGCCCTTTCCGTCACGCTGGCCGGCCCGGTGACGCTCGGAGCGGGCTCCGCCCTCCGTGGTTACCTCAGCGATGGCATCCTCAGCACTCTCACGCTGAGCGGCAACGTCGCCATCGGCGGCGGAGTCAGCCTCTCCTCCTCGGGCGCCGGAACGGGCGGCTTCATGGCCTTCACCGGCGTGATTTCCGGCTCGGGTGCGGTCAACATCAACGATGACCTCGGCGGCTGGGGTCAGACGAATCGTGTCGTCCGCTTCACCGGGGCCAACACCTTCACCGGAGACCTCACGGTCTTCGCCGGCGACCTCGAGTTCACCACCGTGACGGGCGTAGGCGGCGGCGCCAGCAGCCTCGGGGCGGGAGCTAATCTGATCATGGGCGGCGGGTCGCTGGTCTTCTGCGGTTCGACCGATCAGTCCACCAACCGCCCGATCAACAACAGCGCCACGAACGTGGTCGTCGGCCTCGGCGCCAAGGGCACGAACGGCGCGTCGATCACCTTCGCCGGCGCGATCGCCGCCGGCACCAGCGGCTTCACCCTTACCGGCAACCCGGGTTCTCCCGGCTTCATCACCGGAGGCGTCACCTCCAGCGGAGCCACCGACTCCTGGATGTATGGCGGCAACTGGACCTTCAGCGGTTCCTCTCCGGTCACCGTCGGCGACGACTTCGTGGTCTCCGGCGTCGGCACGGTGCTCAACCTCAACAGCACCGGCATCCTTTCCTACAACGCCGCCGCGAGCGCCGACGCTTCGTTGCTCCTCCGTGACGGTGCGGTCCTGAATCTCGGCGCGGACAACGCCGTCGTCGCCGCCGATTTCGACCGCTTGTACCTTTCGCAGGATGCGGATGGCGCCGCCACCGCCCTGAACATGGGCGCGTATGCGCTCACCACCTCGCGCCTCATCCTGGGTGAGCGCTCGGTCCTCCGCACCGGTGATATCAACGGCGCCGGCCTGCTTACCGTCACCGGCGGTGACATCGATCTCTACCGCGGCGTCATCCGGGCCGCGCTCGCTTCCACCGGTACCGCTTCCATCGACAAGTGGGGCGCCGGCCTCGTCACCTTGGCCGGCGATAACCGCGGACTGGCTTCGACCGGCGATTCCATCGTCGCCGAAGGTGTCCTTCGTCTCGATTATGCCACCGACAACAACGTCAAGCTGCGGGCTGCTTCGAAGTTGAACCTGCAGGGCGGCGCCCTGGAGCTCCTCGGCAACGCCTCTGCCGCCACGACCCAAGCCGTCGGCGAATTCACCTTGGCCGGTGGTTGGCAGAGTCGCTTGGCGCTCACGCCCGGCTCCGGACAGTCGCTCACCTTGGCCGCGGCCGCCTTCGCCCGAGCCGCCGGCCAGGGCACGCTGCGCTATGAATACGCTCCGGGAGCGAGCCTGACCACGACCAGCGCCGATGCCGCGCATGGACTCCTCGGCACGACGGCCTTCGCCACGGTGAAGTCCGCCGGCGTCACCTCCTTCGCCCGCGTCGACGCCGGCGCCGTCGTCGGACGCGCCTCGTCGGTCGTCAATGACGCGTCCAGCTGGACCGCCGCCGCCCATGTCACCGACGACGCCGGCGGGTTCGTCGGTTCCGCCAAGACCCTTTCGATCGGCAGCCTGCGCTACGACGCCGCCACGGGATCGGCCCTCGGCCAGGTCTCCGGATCGACGCTCACTCTCGCCAGCGGCGGCATCCTGGTCACCGACCGCGTGACCGCCGGCGCGCCTTCCCTGTCGGGAGGCTTCCTGCGCTCGGCGACCAACGAGCTCGTCGTGTTCCAGGACTCCGCTCAGACCTTTGAGATCGCCTCCGGCATCGGCGCGGGGCACACGCTCACCAAGTCGGGCAATGGCGTCCTGCGCCTCTCGGGACGGAACGTGTCGCCGGCCCTGGTCTTGCAGGGCGGCACCGTGGAGCTCAGCGGCGGCCGGGCTCTCTCCGACACAACCGCCGTGGCCTTGAGCGATCGTGCCAACACCCGCCTGCGTGTCCTGCAGTCCGAGACGATCGGCGCTCTCTCCGGCGGACGCGTCGGCACCGACTCCAACTACGGTGTCGTTGAAGTCGTCGCGGGCGCGGTTCTTTCCGTCCGTCAGTCCGCCAACGGCACGATGGCCGGAACTTTCACGGGCAGCGGCGTCCTGCGCCTGGCCGGCACGGCCAACCTGAACATCCAGAGCAACAGCCCGGACTTCCTTGGAACTGTGATTTCCGCCGGCGGCCTGTTCCAACTTTCGGCCGGCGGCCGCATCGGCGCTTCTTCGGTCGAGATCCGTCGCGGTGGGTCGGTATTGCTGGATAACAACGGCGGTACGCGCTCCAGCGACCGCGTGGGTAACACCTCCAACATCATCCTCAACTCCGCGGACGGAACCTGGGGTGGACAGACGCAGCTTCGCGGGCTTTCTATCCGTACGGACCAGAACGCGGGCACCAATGAGACCATCGGATCCTTGGTCTTCGGATCAGGCACGAACTATCTCACCGGCTGGGCTAGCGGTGGCACCAGCGCCGAGACCTCCGTGCTCGCCACCGCGTTCGAGCGCCGCAATTACGCCACCACCGTCGTGATGGGCCGCGCGCTCGGCCTCACTTCTGCGGAACGCAATAACTTCCGCATCAGCGATGCCGCCGCCCAGACGGGCTTCATGGCGTCTTCCCTGCTCGGCGCCGGCGGCGCCGCGGCTTCGACGACGATGAGCATCGTGCCCTGGGCCGTCGGCGAGACGCTGACCGCTGAAGTCGCCGCCGCCAACATGGGCAACTCGCTGGTGACCTACGTCTCCGGAGCCGGTTTCCGCCCCCTCGTCCACGGCACGGAATACGCGACCTACGCCGCCGGCGGCGCCACCGCGAACATCCGTGAGTCCCTGACGACCAGCCTCACCGGCCTCGCCGGCCGCACGGTCAACTCACTGGTCGTGCACAACGGCAGCACCGCCGCTTCGACCCTCGCTGTCACGGGTACCGGCGCCGGACAGGCCTTGGTCAATACCAGCGGCGCCTTCCTGTTCACGTTGAACTCGGCCGCCACCGCTTCGACGGCCCATACGGTGACCTTCGGCGGCTTCGACGGGGGCGTCGCGCTTGGTTCCGCCGCCACGGAGTATGTCTTCTCGGTCGTCAATCCTTCCGCCGCGGCGACCACGCCGACGCTCGCCGTCACGGTCTCCTCTCCGCTCACCAGCCAAGGCGCGCTCGTGAAGTCCGGCCGCGGCACGCTCATCCTCTCCGGCGCCAACACGGCCGGCGGCGGCGCTTTCCCCACGGTGCTCAACGAAGGCACCTTGGAGATCGCCTCCCTTGCCGCCATCGGTGGCGACGTCGGCGACCTCGTCTTCGCGGGCGGGGCGCTCCGCCTGTCCGCCGGCTTCGCGCAGTCCGTCATCAACCGTCCGATCTCCGTCCTCGCCGGCGGCGCCTCGATCGAGAACGCGACCAACATCACGCTGCCCCGTGGCCTTGGCGCCGGCGAGGGTGGCTTCACCAAGCTGGGCGCCGGCGTCCTTACTTTGGGCGCGCCCGCGACCTACCAGGGCCCGACGTCGATCTTGGGCGGCACCGCCGTGGCTTCGGTCCGCGAAGCGATCCCGGACGGCACCCTGCTCACCGTCGGTGGGGGCACGTCAGCCGCCACCGTCACTTTCGTCGACGTCGACGTGACGCTTTCCGGCCTCGAAGCCCGCGCCAACAGCGCGACGGCGTCGGTCATCAACGTTTCTCCTGGTCGCACGCTCCGCGTCAATGGCGACGTCGGTCTGACCGGATCCACCGACGGAGCCGTCACCCTGCTGACCATCACGGGCGGCGGGGCCCTGGTGGTGGCCGCCGAGGAGGTCTACCTTGCTGATTTCGCGGGCACCAATAACGACGTCCGGGCCACGCTTGACCTCTCCGGACTCGCTTCCGCTGATCTGGACGCCGGTCGCATCGTCATCGCCCGACGCAGTGACAACCAAGCCAATGCCCGTTCCATCCTCCGGCTTTCCGACGGCGCCAACACGTTGACGACCGGTCAGCTCATGGTCGGCGCCAGCGCGGCGGGGGCAGGCAGCGCCACTCCGCAGCAGACGCTCCATCTGGGCGCCAGCATCAATGTCATCCGCGCCGATGAAGTGAATCTGGGCGTGGCCGACCGCGATTCCGGACTCATCGCCTTCGCCGGAGCCAGCGGCACGGTCAGCTTCCGCGACCGTACGGGCTCAGGCCGTACGAACTTCACGCTTGGGCCGACCGGAGCCTTCGGGACCGGCTATACCACGAACAACGTCGTCGACCTCTCCGGCCATGAAGCCGACGTCGCCATCGGCACCTACGCCACCTCGCTCGGCGCCAAGACCGCCGCGAACACCAACGACCTGCTTTTCTCCGCCGGCACGCTGGACATCCTGAACCTGAACATGGCCTTCGCCAAGGGCACGGGCGCCTCGCTCAACCGTGTCATCATCAGCGGCGGCAACGTCAAGCTCGGCGGATCGGCCGCCTTCGGCGACGCCGGCGCCGGCTCGCTGGTGCTCGCCACCGCCGGTGAAGGCCAACTGAACATCACCGGTGGTTCGGTGGAAGTCGGCGCGGCCCTGCGTCGGGCGGGCGCCGGCGTCGCTTCGGTGACGCTGAACGGCGGCGCCCTCGACCTCAACGGCTTCGCGGTCGGCGACGCCACCAACACGGTGACCCTCAACGCCCAGGCTGGCACGCTGCGCGACGTCGGCACGCTCAACGGCACGGGCGGCCTCACGAAGAGCGGCGCGGGCACCCTGACGCTCGAGGGCGCCGCGGCCTACGCGGGGGCCACCACCGTCACGGGCGGCACCTTGGTGCTCGCCGGAACTTCGCTGGCCTCCACGACGGCGACCATCAGCGGCGGCACGGGCTCGACCTTGCGCGTCACTTCGGCGGCGGCCCTCGGATCGGTCGTCACCTTGAATGCCGCCACGGGCGCCACGACGCCGGTCTTCCAGTTCGCCGTCGACGGCGGCGGCACGATCGCCTTGCCGGTCTCCTTCATCGGCAACAGCACGATCACGTCGACCATCCATGTCTCGAACAATGGCGCGGGCGCGAACGGGGTCGTCCAGCTGAACGGAGCCGGCGGCACGGGCTATGGCAACGCCACGCTGAACGTGACCGGCGCGGACGGCTACTCCCTCTATGTCGCCAATCTGATCAATTCGGCCGGGGCGCTCGGCACGATGACCTTCAATCCGACGACGGCGGCGATCGAACTCGGCAACCTTACCGTCGGTCGTAACACCGGCACCGGTGTCTTCGCCCTCGGTGGTACGCATGCGGGCAGCAAGGTCTCGGGCGTGATCGCGGACGGCTCCGGGGCCAATGCCGGCGGCCTTGCCGCCGTCAGCAAGACGGGGACGGGCACCTGGACCTTGTCCGGAGCCAACACTTACACCGGAGCCACCACGGTCTCGGCCGGCTCGCTGGTCGCCGGCGGCGGCGCGCTAGCGGGCACCTCGGCCCTCGCCGTCACCGGTGGGTCGTTGACCGCGGTCGACTTCGGCGCGACGCCGACGATCACCGTGGGCGCCGCGGGCACCGCGGTCTTCTCCGGCACGGGCCTGACCGCCGGCGCCGTCACCGTCGATAACACCGCCGCCGACTCCCTGCATTTCAGCGGAACGACCGGCACCGTCACTCTCGCCAGCCTCGGCGGGGCGGGCAAGGCGCGCTTCGCCAGCAACCTGTCCATCGGCACGATCAACGGCGGCACGACCACCGTGGGCGGCGTCGCCACGGTCACGACCCTCACTTCCGGCACGTTGACCCTCAACGGCGCCACGGCCTCCGTCGGCACGCTCAACGGCGGCACGGTCAACCTCGGTACGACGGCGCTCACGGTCAACGAGGGCAGCTTCGCGGGCCTCCTCGCCGGCGCCAACGGTTCCCTGATCAAGGCCACGACCGGCATCCTGACGCTCACCGGCGCCAACACCTTCGGCGGCGGCACCACGATCAACGCGGGCGAGCTCATCATCCAGCACGCCGGGGCCCTCGGCACCGGCGCGGTCACCGTCGCCGCCGGCGCGATCCTCGACCTGAACAATCTCGGCGTCTCGAACGCGATCACGGTCGCCACCGGCGGCACGGTCGAAGGCGGACCGACGACCGCCTCGGTCACGACCACGGGTTCGACCGCCGTCACGACCGTGCTCACCGGCACGGGCGGCCTCGCGAAGAGCGACGGCGGCGAGCTGACGCTCACGACCCCGAACTTCTTCACGGGCGCCGTCACGGCCACCACCGCGGGCGCCGTCATCAAGGCGGCCTTCCTGGACGACAACAGCAGCTCGCTCGGCGCCAGCGCGCTGAACGACCCCACCAAGCTCCAGCTCGGCGCGGGCGCCGCCCTCGAGTTCACGGGCACCACGAACACGGTGAGCTCGCGCAGCTTCACTCTGTCCGATTCGGCCGGCATCGCCGCCGGCGCGGGCGCCGGCACGCTGACCTTCACCGCCGACGCCAAGATCGCCCTCGTCGGCGCCGAGCCGCAGCTCAAGCTGACCGCGAACAACACCGGCACCAACATCTTCCGCGCCAGCCTGACCGACGCCGACATCCAAGCCGGCAACGGCATCAAGAACCTCGTCGTCGACGGCACCGGCACCTGGGTGATCGGCGGCGCCGCCAACCGCTTCAAGAACGACGTCCGCATCGAAGCCGGCGCGGGCGCCACCATCGGCCTGGAGTCCGGCGCCTTGCCGGCCGGCGCGACCATCGCCGTGGCCAACGGCACCACGCTGCGCTGGGAAGGCAGCAACACGAACGATCTTTCGTCCAAGATCAGCATCGCGGCCGGCGCCACCGCCAAGCTCGACCTCGGGAACAACAACGTGACCTTCGCCGCGGCTCCCTCCGCCGGCGCCGGCGCTTCGCTCCAGAAGGAAGGCACCGGCAAGCTGAACATCTCCTCGGCCGTCAGCGCCCCGACCCTCAACGTCGCGGTCTCCTCCGGCACGCTCGCCGTCAACGGCGTGCTGGGCAACATCACGCTGGCTTCGGGTTCACGCCTCGGCGGCACCGGCACCATCGGCACCGCCAACGTCGGCACCGGCGCCATCCTCGCGCCGGGCAACTCGCCGGGCACCCTCAACGCGACCACCCTCGTCCTCACCGGCGGCTCGGTCTTCGAATGGGAGGTCCAGAACGCGACGAGCGCCACGGGTTACGATAAGATCAACCTCTCGGGCAACCTCGACCTGACGGGCGCCACCGCCGGCAACAAGGTCGTCTTCAAGGTCATCTCGCGCCTCGGCGCCGGCGACGGCAACACGTCGGGCGATCCGCTCAACTTCGGCCCGCCCAACGGGCGCTCCTCCATCCGGACGTTCAATTTCGGCACCGTCGGCGGCGTCGCGCTCAACAACGGCGAGAACATCAGCGACGTCTTCCAGTTCGACCTCTCGGAGTTCACCTACTCCGACGGCAGCACGTCCAACGCCGGCCTCTGGTCGATCGATTGGAACCAAGGCAACGGCGCCATCACGCTGACCGCCGTGCCGGAGCCTTCGACCTACGGCTTCGGCCTCGGCGCCCTCGCCCTGGCCGCCGCGGCGATCCGTCGTCGTAAGCGGCAGGCGAAAGCCTGACGCTTAGGAGTATTGAGTATGGAGTATCGAGTATAGGGGGAGTGTCCGTCTCGAGGTAGGGTCAGCACTGCGTGCTGACCTAGTTGCCTCGGGTAGGGTTGAGCGGCCCGCTCAACCGCGGCTGACCGAGCCGGTCAGCCCTACCGGTTCGCCCTGCGGCGAACGGCGGACGCGATGGCGATCGCGTCCCTACCCAAGGCAGATGCACGAATTCGAAGGTAAACCAGGGTTTGAGTCAGGAATCGGGGTGGGGCGGGGTGAATATTTATATAAACCATTAATATATAATAGTTTATGAATTTAAATGGGGCATTTTAGGCGAATAGGCCTAATTAGATGCCTTTTAAGGCGTTTTTGATTGTGAACTAGGTTTACCCCTTAGAATGACTCTAACCCCATTTTCAAAACCAGAAACCCTCGGTCTCGGCCCGCTGGGGCTGTTTTTTTATCAAAAACTTAACCATCATCCGGATGTCCCCCTCCCAACGGCCCTGTTCTCTCACTCCCAAGGCTTCGTTGTCTCGGGCGTCCCTCATGGTCGCGGCCGTCCTCCTTGGCGGCGCCCTGTCGACGGCCCCGCAGGCTCAGGCGGCGAACCTCACGTGGAGCCAGTCGGCCGTCAACACTTACAGTTGGACTGACTCGGCCAACTGGGGAGGTTCTGGTTTCCCTGACGCGATCGGTGATATCGCGAACCTGAGCGGCGCGCTCGATGGCGCGCAGACGGTGAACCTCAACGCCGTGATCACCATCGGCGAACTGAATTTCGGAGCGTCCGCGCCCTCTTCGGCCGCCGGTTACACTTTGGCTGGCGGCACGAACGGGCTCCTGATCTTGGATGATACGGATGGTGACGTGTCCATCAATAAGCTGAACCTCTCGCCCAGCCTGGACACGATCTCCGCGGATATCCTGTTCAACGACGCGCTGACCATTTCCAACAACGCCGGCGGCGGCACGCTGACCCTTTCGGGCGCGCTGCAATCGGTCGCATCTAGCATCACGCTAAATGGAACGAGTACCGCTGGTGCGGCGGCCATTGACATCTCAGGCGTCATTTCCACGGCGGGTAATCTTACAAAGAGCGGCACGGGCACCGCCCGACTGTCCGGCGCCAATACCTACGCCGGCACGACCACGGTGAACGCTGGCACGCTGGTGCTTAACCTTTCTTCGGCCCTGCCGATCCGCACCGCCGTGACGATCGCCAGCGGCGCGACCCTCAATGTGCAACAGGCGGTGACGATGGGGTCGCTGGCCGGCGCCGGCGATCTCACCAACAGCTCAGGCACAAACCGCAACGTCACCATCGGCCGTGATGACACGAGCTCGACCTTTAGCGGGCGTATCAATCCCGCCACCGCCGGACGTGTGGCGATCACCAAGATCGGGGCGGGTACTTTGACTCTCGCTCCCACGGAAGCGAGCACCTACACAGGGGCGACGGTCATCAATGGTGGCTCCATTCTACTGGATTTCACAGCAGGAAGCCTCACCAGCATGCTGGCGGGGACTCCATTGACGATCGCTGGGGGCAACCTGCAGGTCAAAGGACGTAACAGCGGCTCCGCGATTGCTCAGACGCTGGGCAACTTCACCCTCGACAGGACCGGCGGCTCCATCATCATGGATCCGAATGGGAGTGCGCTGGGCACTCAGTTGACCTTGGGCACACTGACCTTCACCGGCGGCACCCTGCTGGTCCAGGCTCCTACCAACACCACGGTCCAGGTCACGACCACAAACGTCACCAACAATATTTATGGCGCCGGACGCGCCGTCTTCAGCGATGGGGCGGGGGCCGTCAACTGGCTCAGCCACAACGGTGGCAGCTCGCCGTTCACCTTGGGCGGTCTTGGCGTCGGCACCGCGCCGGCTTACACCGGGGCGTTGGCGGCGGACGTCATCGGAGCCGCGGCGGATAACCGCACGTTGTCCGGCGGCCAGGTCCAGACCTCGCCCGCGAACACCATCAACACGTTGAAGATCACCGCTACGGGTGCTTCGCAGGTCCTTAATCTCGGCGCCAATTCCTTGACGATGAACGGACTCTTGGTGACGGGTTCGCACGCTTACGTCATCAACGGAACCGGCACGCTCGGCTCCGGCTCGACGACCATCTTCATCCACCAGCATAACACCGGGGGCCTCACGATCAATGCGCCCTTGGCCGGTAACAACTTGGTCAAGACCGGGCCCGGCACGCTGACGCTCGGCTCAGGCGCCAACGGCATGACGGGCATCGTAAGTATCGAAGGCGGCACTCTAAGTTTCAGCAGCGTGACTGCGGCGGCCGCGGGCAGCCTTGGCAATGGCTCGACCACCGCCGTTCAAATCCGCGATGGTGCTACGCTACGCTACACCGGTCCCACCGGGACGATCAGTGGTGCCGCCACGACCGCAGGGGCACACACCTACCTCCTTCAGGGCGGTAATGGTAACATCGAAGTCACCACGGCTGCAACCGTCCTTACCCTGAGCGGCGTCATCAGCGGCGTCGGCGGCTACACGAAGCTCGGCCCCGGCACGCTCGTCATCGGCGCCAGCTCCACCTTCACGGGACCTCTCTTCATCAATGAGGGCACGGTGAGGGCGGACGCTTCCATCCAGGTGAGCAGCGGCACCAGTCCGGTCACCGTCCTGGCGGCCGGCACGCTCGACCTGACGGGAAGCGGCACCACGCCGCAGATGACCATCGGTTCCTTGGCGGGAGCCGGGACGGTGGTCAACTCCAGCACGAACACGAAGACGTTGATCGTCGGCGGCAGCAACGCCTCGACGACCTTCTCGGGGACGTTCGCGGCTGGCGGCGTCACCGGCAACATCATCCGCAAGGTCGGCACGGGCGTCCTGACGCTCGCCGGCACGAGCGCCTGGACGGGCACGACGGACTTGCAGTCCGGCATCTTGCGCATCGGCGCGAACAACGCCTTGGCGACCAATGCCGCGATGACGATCGGCAACGCCGCCAATCTTTCGGCGCGTCTGGTGGTCGGCGCCGGCTTCAGCCAGACTTTGGGAGTCAACGGCACCAACACCAACGCCTTGATTTTCTTCGGCGGCAACGCGACCACCGCCAGCGACGCCTCCATCCTCATCGAGAACGACGGCGTCCTCACGCTGGCTGGGAACATGATCTACAACGGCGCCGGCACGGGCGGCGCCGCCATGAGGGCGGTCGCGATCATGGCCGAGGGCACGGGGCGCGTCTCGTTCGGCGCTAACCGCACCTTCGACGTGCGCGACAGTTCCGCGGTGGCGTCCGGTCAGGCCGAGCTCATCTTCTCGGCGCCGCTGTCTTCCTCGGGCGCCTTCGGTCCGACCAAGATCGGCTTCGGCAACCTCCTCTTCTCGGGGACCAACACCTACACGGGCAGCACCACCCTGACGACGGGCGGCCTGATCCTCGATTACGCCACGTCCAACACCTCCAAGATCAACAGCGCGGGGACCTTGGCGTTGAACGGGGGCGGCAATCTCATCCTGCTCGGCAACGCCTCCGCGGACACCGCGCAGGCGGTGGCCGGCACGACCCTTGCCGGCGGCGCTTTCAGCACGCTGCGCCTCACCCCGGGCGGTTCGCAGAAGATCGTCCTCGACCTCGGTGCGATCACCCGGGGGACTTCCGCCGGTACGGTCCGCTTCATGCTGCCCGCCGGAGACCAAGACGCGACGAACGGCATCCGGACCACCTCTTCCAACGTCAACGGTACCCTCGGCGGCTGGGCCACCGTGGCCAACGCCGCGGGGGTCACTAATTTCGCCGCTAACGATGGCTCCGGAGGCGTCGTGCTCGTAGCCTCCGCGACGAAAGCGGACCTCACCACCTGGGCTCCTGCCGAGCACGTCTCCGACGGCGCTTCGGGTTATTCCGGCACGCTCGCGCAGAATCTCGGCGTCAACTCGCTGCGCTTTAATTCGGCCGCGGATTCGGCCGTCACCGTCGCCGACGGACGCGTGCTCACGATCATGTCCGGCGGCGTGCTCCAGACCTCCGCGGGCGTCGGGTCCACGGTCGCCCCGAGCCTCACCGGAGGCCGCCTGGTTTCCGGCGCCGACAATGAACTGATTTTCACCACGGACGTCACCACGCCGTCCCGCCCGCTCACCGTTTCCTCCGCCATCGGCGGCGCGCACACGCTCACCAAGACCGGCAACGGGGTCCTCAAGCTTTCCGGAATCAACGATTTCACCGGCGTGACCTACCTCAAGGCCGGCACGCTGCAGGTGGAAGGCGGCAACGCCATCGGCGATACTTCGTTGCTCAATATCAACAGCAACCGGGCTTCGACCTTCCAGCTCCTGGCGAATGAGACCGTGGGTGGCATCGTCGGCGGACAGAGCGCGCAAGGGGGACAGACCACCATCGATATCGGAGCCTTCACCCTGCGTCTGAATCAGGCGAGCGACCAGACTTACTCCGGCCTCATCAGCGGCACGGGCACGCTCATCAAGGACGGCGCCAACACGCTCACCATCAATATCAATTCCAGCGCCACCTTCACCGGGCCGTTGCAAATCTTGGGTGGCCAGCTCCGCCTGAGCGGAAACGACACCGGCAGCGGAAGAATCGGCTCCACGGTGATTTCAGTGAGCAACCCCGGCAGCCAGCTGCATATTAACCACGACAACAACAACTCGCCGGACCGCATTGCCAACACGAGCGTCATCACGCTGAACAACACGGCGCCCGGTCTCGGGTTATTCTTCCGTGACAGCGAGAACTCTGGCAGCAATTCCGAGTCCATCGGCTCGGTCATCCTGGGGGCCGGACACAACGTGATCGCCGCCGACTACACCGGCGGCACGGCCACCCGCTTCGGGACTCTCACGTTGGGCGCTGCGACCGATGCGATCAGCCGCACCAACAACGCCACCACCCTAGTGGTCGGGCGTAATCTCGGCAGCATCGCCTACGGCTCCGTGGTCATCGCTGATACTGGCGGCCGTATCGTTATCACTACCGTCCCCACCGGGGTCAACGCCCCCGTGGGCGGCGGCAGCGCGGACGGCACGACCACGGCGAGCATCTTCCCCTACATGATCGGACAGGCCACGGCGGGGGCGCCGACTGCCGCCGACGTGGGCAACTCTTTCGTACGTCACACCTCTGGCCGTCTGCGGCCTCTTTCCACCGCGACCGGAGCCGATGCTGAATATGTCTTCAACGTCGCGGGTTACGACGGACTGGCGGCCTCCACGACGAGCAACCTACGCTTTACCACCTCCGGTACGGTGGCCGCGGCCGGTGCCGGCACCAAGACGATCAACGCCCTCGCCATCGATTCGACCTCGGGAGCGGTCACTGTCACCGGTCCCGGCTCAGACACCCTGGTGCTCGCCGCTGGCGCGCTGCTTTCCACGGGTGCGGCCGCCAACAATACCGAGCTCACGGGCTTCGCGGGCATCACGACCTCGACGAATAACGAATACGTCGTCTTCGTCACTAACAACCAGTTCACCTTGGGTTCACCCCTGACCACCTCCGCCGCGGCGCTGACCAAGAGCGGCGCGGGCGTCTTGGTCCTCAATGGCCTTACCGGCAACACCTACTCCGGCGGCACGTTCTTTAACCAAGGCCTGATTGAAGCCAGCGTGCTCGGAAATCTGGGTTCAGGCAATCTGAACTTCTTCGGCGGCGGGTTGCGTTGGGCGACCGGCGCGACGTTCGATATCTCAGTTCGCACCGTGGTCCTCGGGGCTGGTGGCGCCACCTTCGACACCAACAGCAATAACATCTCTTTCGCCAATTCGCTCGGTTCAGGGGTCGGTTCCCTCACGAAGGCCGGAGCGGGCGTGCTCACGCTCAATGCGACCAGCACGCTCACGGGCGGGACCAACGTCAACGCCGGCACCCTCGCGCTCGGCGCTTCCGGCGCCATCGGCACCGGCGCACTGTCCATGGCTGCCAACAGCGTGCTCACGCTCGGTGCCGGCAGCGGCGCCGCCAACCAGACCGTGAGCCAGCTCAGCGGCTCGAGCACCAGTTCGATCGTGGCCGGCGACGCGGCAGTGTCCGTCCTCACCGTCGATCAGTCGACGACCAGCACCTACGCCGGCAATCTCGGCGGCGCAGGGCCGAACCAGAACAACCTCGGCCTCACGAAGACCGGCGTCGGCAACCTGACTCTGACGGGCGCGACGTTGAGTTTCGCGGGACCCGTCGTCGTGAACGGCGGTACCTTGAATCTCGCCGGCTCGCCCGCCGCCGCCCTCGCCACTTCGGCTCTCACCGTGGCGCGTGGCGCCACCCTTAATCTGGTCAACACTGCCGGACAGGCCGTCAACCTTGGCTCGGGTATCCTGACGCTGGGCGCGACCGGCACCGGTAGCGCCGTGCTCGGCCTCGAGCTCGGCTCCCTCACCGCCTATGACCGTATCACCTCGACCGGCGCCGCCGTGGTGGGCGGCGAGGTCGTCCTGAACCTGACCGGCCTCAGCGGCTCCGGAGTCGGCGACTATGACCTGCTCACCGCCGCCGGCGGCCTGACCTCCGGCGGCGCCACCTACGCCATCGGCAGTCTCAACGTGGCCGGCGGCAGCCGCACGCTGACCGTCAGCGACACCGTGGTCCGCCTCAACGTCACCGCCTTCACTTCGGATCTCTACTGGTCCAACGCGTTGGGCGACGGTAACTGGTCGGCGAATCTCGGGTTCGCCAGCAATTTCGCCACCGATCTGGCGGGCACCAACGCCAACGGCCTGCCCGGCCTCAACGACCGCGTCATCTTCAGCGCCAATACCGCCGGAGGTCCCACGATCGCCACGGCTCTTAACTCCAATTTCAGCATCAAGGACCTGGAATTCGCCGCCAATCCGAACGGCATCACCTCCGTGAGCATCGCCCCTGGCGTGATCTCGGCAGGATCCCTGACCATCACGCCCGCCGTGGCGACCGATGGCATCGACGTGGCCGCCAACGCTGGCACCGTCACCATCAGCGCCCCGGTCGCCCTCGGTGCGAACCAGCGCTGGAACATCGTCGGCGGCGGCGCCAACGGCTCCGCCCTCACCGTGAGCGGCGCCATTACCGGCGGCTTCAATCTCGAGAAGACCGGCGCGGGCATCCTGACCCTCGCTGCCGCGGGCAGCTCCTATTCCGGTATGACCACCGTGGCCGAAGGCGTCCTTCAGGCCGGCATCGCCCAGGGTTTCAGCAATGCCTCCGGCCATACCGTCAGCGCCGGCGCCATCCTGCGCCTGAATAATTTCGACGCCACCATCGGATCCCTCACGGGCGCCGGCACGGTGGAGAACGGCGGCACGGCCAACGCCCGGACGCTCACCGTCGGCGGGGACAACAGCAGCACCACCTTCAGCGGCACGCTGCAGAACGGCGGCTCGTTCGGGCTCGGCTTGACCAAGACCGGCACCGGCATGCTGACCCTCAGCGGCACGAACACCAACACGGGTAATTTCACGGTGAACGGCGGCCGACTTTCGGTGGTCACGGGCACGACCACGATGACCGCCGGACAGTTCACGACGGGTTCCGCCGCCAATACGCGCGGCATGCTCCTGATCGGCTCCGGCGCTTCGATCACCACCGTCGACATGGACTTCGGTTCCAATGCCACGGCAGCGGCAGGCGCGGGTTACCAGACCGGCGGGACTGTGGTCCTGACGGCGGCCGATGGGAACGGCGTCTTCGGCCTAGGTAACGCTAACACGGGCTATGGTTATTACGAGCTGAGCGACGGTACGCTGAGCTTGAGCCGTCTGACTCTTTCGAATCCTGGCAGCTCCGGATCGGGCATCTTCCGGCAGACGGGCGGCGTGGTGAACATCACGACTTGGACCACGGTCGGACACGGTTCCGGCACCGTGCTGCTCGACCTCGCGGGCGGAGCCTACAACTCCGGCACGAACTTCGCCATGGGGGTCGATAATGCCGGTTCCACCTCCGTCGTGAACATCCGTGGCAGCGCGGTTTTCACCGCGGCGACCGGTTCGACGATCCTCCTCAATCGCGGAGATAACGCCAATCGGGATAACATGACCAACGTGCTCAACCTGCTCACGGGCGGCACCATCCGGACGGCCTCAGGCGGCATCACGAACGGCACCACTTCGGGCGCCACGAACAACTTCGTCCAGATCAATCTCAACGGCGGCACGATCGTCACCAACCAGGCCACCGCGAACCTGATCAATTTCAATAACACCAACAACACCCTGACGGCCAATAGCGGGGCGTTCGTCTACGCCGGCGGCCTGACGGTCGATACCAACGGCCTGAATTCGACCATTCCTTCTCCGCTGCGGGCGCCGGCCGGCCTGGGCGTCCAAAGCATCGCGGTGAGCACCGAAGGAACGGGCTACATCGGCGCCCCCCTCGTCCGCATCACCGGCGGCACCGGCTCCGGCGCCACGGCGATGGCCAACATGGTCGACGATGGCAGCGGTAACGGCACCTTCAAGATCGGCAGCCTCACGATCACCAATCCGGGCACGGGGTATCTCGTTACGGATACGCTGACGGTGAGCTTCGTGGACAACGCGAGCGTCTACACGACCCAGGCCACGCTCGGCGCGGTCACTTTCAATTCGGGCAATGTTTCGGGCGGACTCACCAAGACCGGGGCTGGTACGCTCACGCTTTCCGGTGCCAATACCTACCTCGGCGGCACCAACATCAACAACGGCACCCTCGCGCTCGGCGCCAACAACGTCCTGGCCACCGCCGGTAATGTCACCATCACGGGCGGGACGTTAGATATGGTGTCCTTCAATAACGCCGTCGGGACCGTCTCTCTCCAAGGCGGGGCCATCACCGGTACCACCGGCGTCCTCACTTCCTCCGCCAACTACGACCTGCGCAACGGCTCGGTCAGCGCCAGCCTCGGCGGCGCGGTCGGTCTGAACAAGACCACGGCGGATACCGTGACCCTCTCCAAGGCGAACACCTATTCCGGCGTGACCAGCGTCACGGGCGGCACCTTGGCTTTCTCCGCGGGCAACCAGCTCGGCGACGCTTCCGCGACGAACACCCTTACGCTCAACGGCGGAACCCTGAGCTACACGGGCTCCGCCAGCGCGAACTTGGTCGCCAATCAGGTGGTGACCGTCGGCAGCGGCGGCACCACGCTCAACGTCTCCGACGCCGCCGGCGTTCTCAACCTGCAGGGAGGCATCGTGACGCCTGCGGCGGCCAACGTGACCAAGACCGGCCTCGGCGCCGTCGCTGTGACCGGGTCGACCAACCTCAACGGCGGGAACGTGACCGTCAGCGCGGGTGTGCTCAATCTCGGCTTCACCGCCAACGGCGTCGGCGCGCTCGCCGTGTCCGCCGCCGCGACGCTCAACCTTTACGACGGCGCCGCCACCACGATGGCGATCACCGGACTCACGCTGGCCAACGGCAGTTCGCTCGGCTTCGACCTCGGCGCCAACGGCGTCAACGACGTCCTCAGCCTCACCGGCACCGCGGCCATCGCGCCGTCGGTCTCCCTGAACTTCAACGCCTTGGGCACCCTCGGCGCCGGTTCTTACGACCTCCTCTCCGTCAGCGCCGGCACGCTCAACGCCGCCGACTACGTCCTCGGCATCGCGCCCTCCGGCGTGAATTACAACTTCACCACCGTCAACGGAGGTCAGACCTTGCGGCTGACCACGAGCCTGTTGAACCTGGTCTACTGGAAGGGCGACGTGAGCGGATCGTGGGGTGCGAACGTCTCCGGCGACACCAACTGGGCCAGCGACCTGGCCGGCGCGACGGACCTCGGGGCGCTGCCGATCGCGACCGATACGCTGGTCTTCGCCGCCACGTCGGCCGTCGGACCGAGCATCACCACCACTCTGGACGGCAACTTCACCGCCGACAGCCTGAAGTTCACGACCAACCCCGTCGGCGTCACTGCCGTGGCGATCAATCAAGGGACTTCCGGGACGCTCACCCTCGTTCCGGCCTCCGCTAACAACGGCATCTCCGTCCCCGCCGACGCCGGGGCGATCACCATCGGCGCGCCGATCGCGACCGGCGCGACGCAGACCTGGGAAGTCGTCGGCGGCGGGGCCAACGGTTCTTCCCTGTCCGTGACGGGGGCGGTGGCCATCGGCCACCCGATCAGCAAGACGGGCGCCGGCGTGCTCACGCTGAGCGGAAGCAACTCCGGCTCCGGCGGTTTCAATCTGGCAGCGGGCACCCTGGTGCTGGGCCACGGCAACGCCCTCGGCACGGGCACGTTCAGCATCGGCGCGGGCACGACCCTCGATACGGGCGCGAGCGCGGTCGTCAACGCCGGCAACAACCTCCAGAACTGGAACGGCAGCTTCACTTTCACGGGGACGAACACCCTGAACCTCGGTGCGGGCGCGGTCACCCTCGGCGACAACGTCATCGCCACCGTTTCCGCCCAGATTCTGACCGTCGATGGAGTTATCGGCGACGGCGCCGCCACCTTCGGCCTGACCAAAACCGGCGCGGGCACGCTCACCTTGGCCGGTGGCAACACCTACGGGGGCGTCACCGTCCTCGCCGGCGGAACCCTCGTCCTCAGCGGCGACAATGCTGGTGCCGCCGGCGGCGTCACCGTAGCCTCGGGAGCGACCCTCAATCTTGGCCACGTCAATGCGCTCGGAAGCGGCACGCTCACCCTGAATGGTGGCGTCCTCAACAATGTTTCCGGCGCGACGCTGGCGCTCGGAGGAAACGTCGCCCAGGCCTGGAACGCTGCTTTCACCTTCCTCGGCACCAACGACCTGGCGATGGGTGCCGGTGCCGTGACCTTGGGGGCGAATATCCCGGTCACCGTGACGGCCGGCAACCTGACCGTGAACGGCGTCATCGACGACGGCGTGAACACCTTCAACCTCGAAAAGACGGGCTCAGGCACCCTCACTTTGGGTGGCCTCAGCGCGACCGCTGCCAACAACTACTCGGGCGCCACGCTGCTCGACGGCGGCACTGTTGTGCTCACGGCGGATGCTTCCCTCGCCGGTGCTCTGACGATCGGATCCAGCAATAACAGTACCAACACCAGTACGCTCGACCTCACGGGCGCCAGCGCCGCCTTCGCGGGTGCCATGGTTGTCCAAACCAACACGGCCACAGCCAACACCATCACCATCGGCACCGGTGAGGCGCTGACCACCAACGGCAACGTCACCATCGGCGGCAACTCCACCACCGGCGCCCTGGCCACCCGCCTGAACGTCAGCGGCGCAGGCACCGCGGCTTGGATCATCAATGCCTCGGGCGGCACCTTCCGCGTGGGCAGCTCTGGCAATTCCGCCTATGCCACCACCCTCGACATGAGCGGCCTGGCGGTCTTCACCGCCAACCTCGGCACCACGGGCAACTTCAGGATGGGCAGTGCTGACACCAATGCTGTGACGGAAACCAACTCATTGCTTCTCGCCAACACGAGCACGATCACCGCCAATCTTTTCGAACTCGGAACCGGCGGCCACAGCGGCTTGCAGACCATGCGCATGGGTGGAGGCGTCACCACCATCAACTCGAACACCATCAGCATCGCCTCCGCGGGGCGCGCCTCTGGCCTGCTGGACTTCGCGGGAGCCGGAGGCAGCTTGGTCGTCCGCGCCGCCAACGGGACCGGTCGCGCCATCGTCAATGTCACCAACACCACTTACGGCACCAACACAGCCATGACCGGCGAATTGCTGTTGGCGGGCCACGATGCTGACCTCCTCGTCAGCACGCTCACCATTGGCTCCCGTAGCACCACCGCCACCTCCAACACCTCCAGCCCTGCCGGCACAGTGACCTTCAGCGCCGGCATACTGGATGCGACTACCGTCATCCTGAGCAAGCGGGACGGCAGCACCTTAACCACAGGCAACACCACTGGCAACCTGACCATCGGCGGCGGCGCCGTCGCCCTCGGCACCGTGACCATGAGCACGAACAGCGTTGCCCTGACTTCCGGCAACTCGACGGGCGACGCGGTCTCGACGCTGAACATCAGCGGCGGCACCGTCAGCATCAACGCGCTGACGATGGGCGTGAACACCGTCGCGGCCGGTTTCGCCAGCGATAGCAACACGGAAGCCACCCTCAACCTCACCGGCGGCGCCGTCACCGTGAACACGAGCTTCGCGATGGGCGCGCAGAATTCGGCGGCGAACGCCGCGACGACGGTCAACACGGCCCTCTCCACGCTCAACATCAGCGCCGGGTCGCTGACCCTGGCCGGCTCGACGAACCTCGTCATGGGCGCCACCACGCTCGACGCCAACAACGCCGCCACGGCGTCCATCAACATCACGGGCACGGGCTCCCTCACCGTGGGTGGCAACATCCAATACACGAACGGCCTGGGCACGGAGACGAACACGATCACCCTCGACGGCGGCACCTTGGACCTGACCGGAGGCAATATCGGCACCGCCGGCGCCCCCATCACGTTCAACGCCCTGGCGGGCACGTTGCGTGACGTTGGTGGCATTAATACCACCGGCGGCTTGACCAAGACCGGTGCGGGCACGCTCACCTTGGCAGGTTCTTCCGCCTACACGGGCGCCACCTCGGTCTCCGCGGGCTCGCTCATCGCCAATGCGGGCGCCCTCGCAGGAACTTCCGCGCTCAATGTGACCGGCGGATCTTTGACGGCGGTCGATTTCGGCGCGACACCGACGATCACCGTGGGCGCCGCGGGCACCGCGGCCTTCTCCGGCGCCGGCTTGACCGCCGGCGCGGTGACGAACGCCAACCAGACGGCCGATTCGCTCAACTTCACCGCTTCGACGGGCAAGGTCACGCTGGCCAGCCTTGCTGGCTCGGGCGCCACCCGCTTCGGCGCCGACGCCGACGTCCTGGGCGGCGTCTCGGTCGGCACCGTCACCGTGGTCGGCACGCTCGGCGCCAATATCACCGGCGGCACGGTCACCGCCGCGGCCCTCACGGGCAACGTCTCGGGCGGCGATGTCAGCCTGACCGGCGCGCTCACCGGCAATGTCCTCGCCGGGGCCGGTACGATCACGGCGGCTTCGATGAGCGGCAACGTCGGCAGTTCGATCACGGTCTCTGGTCTGCTCACCGGATCGATCACCGCGGGCAACAATGCGCTCGGCGCTCTTTCCTCCGCCTCCGTCACCGGCGGCACCAACGCCATCTCAGGCGTCGCCACCGTGACGACGGTCAACGGTGGCACGACCACCATAGGCGGCGTCGCCACGGTCACGACCCTCACTTCCGGCACGCTGAACCTCAACGGCGCCACGGCCAGCATCGGCACGCTCAACGGCGGCACCATCAACCTCGGCACGACGGTCTTGACGATCGACGCCGGCAGCTTCGGCGGCGTGGTCGGCGGAGCCAACGGCTCGCTCATCAAGGCTACGTCTGGCAGCCTGACCCTCTCTGGCGCCAACACCTTCGGCGGCGCCACTTCGGTCTCCGCGGGCTCGCTCATCGCCAATGCGGGCGCCCTCGCGGGTACTTCCGCCCTCAATGTCACGGGCGGATCTTTGACCGCGGTCGACTTCGGCGCGACGCCGACGATCACCGTGGGCGCCGCGGGCACCGCGGTCTTCTCCGGCACGGGCCTGACCGCCGGCGCCGTCACCGTCGATAACACCGCCGCCGACTCCCTGC